>Ga0214923_10002458_pt1 | contig 24622 bp, 19 predicted proteins | sample LL1510_MetaG_FD_177993 | JGI IMG/M metagenome (GOLD analysis project Ga0214923, IMG submission 177993) | Freshwater microbial communities from Lake Lanier, Atlanta, Georgia, United States - LL-1510 | ecosystem: Environmental > Aquatic > Freshwater > Lake | place: USA: Georgia | collected...
GATGGCGATTGTTGCCTTCGGATAATCTGCTTGGAATTCGCGAACCAAAGCAAGCAACGTTGGCGACGGAACGGCTTCCATCAACAGAGCAACGCCCTGTCCTGCGCTTGCTTTGAGTTCAGCAGCTGCTGTTGCTAAAGCAGCTTTGACTGCTTTCAAGGTTCCACGGCTCGAGCTGGCGGCAACGCCTGCTTTCAACACATATTGACTACGGTCAGGATCATAAACATCAAGAACCGAAGCTTGAGCAAAAGCAGTTGAACCACCGAGGCTCATTGGGTGACTTGGGTTTCCATCCACTTTCGTTGGACGGCCTTCGTAACTTGTCACAAGCAAGCCAAAAACACTTCCTCCGAAACGACCAACAGACGCATACGATTGCGCTTTGCCTTCAATCAGATCTTCAGGGCGTTTGTTGTAAGGAAGAATTTTTTCTGCTGGTTTGCGGATACAACCTGTTGCTGATGTGAGACCAGCAAACGCGGCAGACGCACCGATAATTCCCAAAAATTGACGACGATCCACACCAGGCGTGACTTCGAGTTCTGCAGCGCCGGTTGGAAATTCATTTTTCATTCGAGCAAGCAATTCGGGAGTTTCAGCCATCTCCTCGAGGCTTCGCCAGTATTTCCTGCCGCTCTTTTCCTGATTGTTTTCAGATTGCATGTGCATTCCCCAGGTTCAAGACTTTTCAGTAATGGCAACCAGAACAGTGTTGCGGAGGATTCACTCCGCGCTGGCGGTTCGGATCCTTGAGAGGATCATAACCTTCCTTGGCAGGATCATAAGCGAGGTTTGTCACCTGATCCTTTGGAACAAGATTCGCTGTTGGATTGCGGTGGCATTCCAAACACCATCCCATGCTCAGTGGTTTGGCCTGACCAACCACTTTCATTTGATCGATTCGACCATGGCATGACACGCATCCAACACCTTGATTCACGTGAATCGAGTGATTGAAGTGGGCGTGCTCAGGGAGCATGTGAACTTTTGTCCACTCGATGGCTTTCCCTGATTGATAAGACTCTCTGACCAGCGCAAGTCGGGGGCTTTTTGCCTGCACCATGCTGTGACAGCCCATACAGGTTTGCGTTGGTGGAACAGCCGCGAATGCAGCGCGCTCTACCGTGCTGTGACAATAGCGACAATCCATCCCCATTTGCCCAGCGTGCAACTGGTGACTGAACGCCACGGGTTGCTTTGGCGTGTAGCCAACGTCGGTAAATTTAGGAGAGAAATAGTACCAAACGAAAAGAACTACACCAACGAGAGCAATGGGGGCACCAATCGCGACAAGAGTCGGAATTCGATTGGACCACTTCGGAAAAATGGGTGTCACTCGATCACCTTCAATTATGAGAGTTTGACACGAGAACAACTGAGAACGAGGCTGACAATCAACCGGCTCTCGATCGTTTCATTAATTCATACAGCCTACCCGAGCAAGTCTCGCACTAAAAGGTTCTTTTGAGAAATTTCGGTGGCGGAGTTGATCTGAATCACGACTGATTGTGAGCAGCGTCTGTTTAAATTTGACACTTTGCAGGGGTCAAAGGAGTGACTCGCCGATCACAGCTTCTGCACGCGCAAAGATCTCTTCAATGCCTTCAGGTGAGGCATAATAAAAACCGCGGATCCTTGCTTTTCCGTCGACGAGTACGAGTTTCTGGGCATGCGCGATATCCATCATTCCGCCGGTGATTGTTGGCGCTCCCATGCCAACCATGAAGCCCTTTTCGAGAAGCTCGCTCATTGCAGTGTGTGCACCTGTCACGAAGGTCCAGATGTCGGGTTGAGCAGAAAGAGTTGCTGCGTGAGCTTTCAACACAGCAGCAGAATCGAACTCAGGATCAACGGTGAAGCTGACAATGGTCAGTGGAAGTTTTTCAGCAACCACACGCTCTTGGAGTTTGCGGAGATGCTGGGTGATCATCGGGCAAAAACTTTTGCAGCGAGTGAAAATAAAACTGGCAACGTAAGTGTGGCCTGACAATTGTTTGGATCCGAACGGTTTGCCTTGTTCGCTCATCATCGAAAAACTTGGCACAGTGCCGATAACCGCAGGCGCCATCGGAACACGGCGTGTCAGTGGCGTGAGAATGGTGATGGTGATCATGCTAATCACTGCGGCCCAAAAGTAAGGGTTGCGTCGGAAGCGTTCAACTAATGTTTCAAACATGCCGCGCCTTTCGAGATTTGGTCATTGCAGTCGTGAAGCAAAGACAAAGAAAAGCTTCAATGCTGAGAATTGCAATATGCCATGCAACACTGCTTGTGCTTGCTTCACCGAGAAGAGCGCAGCGGAACAAAGTTGCGATGTGGGTCATCGGGTTGAGTGCGGCGATCCAGGCTAGGACACCGTGCTCCGCAATTGGAAACATGGATCCTGAAACAATCCAAAGTGGAAAAAGTAAAAGCCCCATGACCGCGTGGTATCCCTGCACCGAGTTAATAAGCAGAGCTGAGCCAAGATTAAGTGCTGCCAACGCTGCGCTACCAAGCACTGCGCCGGTCACAAGTGTCAGCCATTGAACGTTTGCATACGACAATCCGGCAATTGGCAGAAAAAGCAGAAGGATTGAGAGTTGCGCAAGCACCAGAGTAATAAGACCGGCGACTTTGCCGAGCGCGATTCCCACGCGCGGCGCGGGTGATGCGAGAATCGCTCGTAAAAAGCCCGACTGTGCATCTTCAATCAAGCTAATCGCACCAAACAAAGTGGTGAACAAGACACACATAACTAATGAGCCTGAGTAGAAATACTGCACGTAGGAACTGCCGCCTGCGGAAACTGCAACGACACCGTTGAGACCAAAACCAATTAAAAACCAGAACATCAGTGGCTGTGAGATAAGCCCAAGCCAACGAGAGCGTTCTTTTTTGAAGCGCAACATGTCTCTTTGCCACAAGGCTGAAGCTACATTTAATGTGCTTTGCAGGTTCATGAATTCACCTCGCTCAGTTGCTGAGAAGGCTGCGAAATTTTGTCGCCACTGTCTTGCATCCGTACAAGCTGCTGCCAAACGGCGTCAGCCAATTGAGTTCTGCGCACAAGTGTTGATTCAATGTGTGAATTCGCATGCGAATCGGTTTTGATTTGAGAGAGTGAATGAGTTGAATCATTTGTGTGAACGATGATTTTGTTGTGCGCAAGAGCGACGCCTTGCAAGCTAAACTTTTCCTCAAGATAGATGAGTAAATCGTGCGGGGTTGCGGTGGTTATCTCGAGTGCTTCTGCCGGAAGTTTTTCGACAACCTTGTTTTGCAAAATGTCGAGGTGAATTTTGCCTTTTTCGAGAAAAATAAGTCTGTCGAAGAGGTTTAATTCAGCTGCGTGATGGGATGCACAGACGAGCGTTAGATGTGGTTGAGATTTACGTGCAGCTGCAAGCACAGACCAAAATTCCCGCTGAGCGATGAGGTCGAGTCCAACCGTTGGTTCATCGAGAAACAAAAGCTTGGGCTCGCTCAGAAGAGCGCGCGCAAGATCAGCCCGGCGTTGTTGTCCGCCGGAAAGGGTTTGCACTTCGCTGTCAAGGAGTTCGTTCAATTGAAGAAGGGGCGCGAGAAGACTGATCCGCTGCGAGATAGTTTTCGTCTTCAGACCCCAGACCTTGCCAAACAAGCGGAGATTTTCAACCACAGTGAGTTTCTTATCGAGACACGGCGTTTGAAAAACCAAGGCGATTTCTTTGCTGTTGATGGTGCACTTTCTTTGTCCCGAGTTCGCTTCAAGAAGCCCCGCGAGGCAATGTAAAAGTGTTGATTTGCCCGAACCATTGCGCCCCACCAAGGCCACCGTCTCACCGCGTGCAATGGTCAATTGAGCAACGTCGAGTACACGAATTCCGCGTTTATATTCAAATTGAATGTCAGAGATTGCGAGGGTCATTTGAGGAGTCGATCAATTGTAAGACCAACGGTAAGCACGGGCAAATAAACCAAAGAAGCAAAGAACAATTGCCGTGCCCAACGGGTGTGTTTTGTTGGATTAAAGCCTCGCGCACTGAGAAAAACCATCCAGCTTCCCAGTGCAAATGCAGTTAGACCATAGAAATAACTTGCAATTCCTATTTTCATTAGAAGCAAACTGACAGGAACGAGTGCAATTGAATAGCTAAGCGCCTGCACGGTTGCAGGCCGCAGTCCGCGCTCACCTGGCCAGGTTTTTATGCCTGCATTTTTGTAATCTTCAGAGTGATTGACAGAAATTGCGATGAAATGCGGGATTTGCCAAATCAGCAAAATTCCAAACAGCACGACTCCGGGTAAGGTGATTTCGTTTGTGACTGAAGTCCAACCCAAAAGTGGCGGAATAGCGCCAGGCACAGCGCCAATAAGAAGCGCGTGCGGGGTCATTCTTTTCATTGGCGTGTAAACGAAAACATATGAGAGCAGTGCGAAGAGGCTTAACCCAGAGGTAAGCCAGTTCACCCCCAAACCCAGCACAACCACGGAAGCGATTCCCATCACGATCGCAAATGCGAGCGCTCGTTGAGCACTGATACGGCCGGTGGCGAGAGGGCGTCTGGCAGTGCGCTTCATCAATTTGTCAGATTCACGCTCCCAATACATGTTGAGTGCATTTGCGGAACCTACAGACATTGCGGTGCCGGCAAGCATCAAAAAAAGTTTGAAAATGGGCATTTGCTGAGGTGCCATAGCGGCGCCGCCCAGAGTCATCAACAAACAAAAAAGAGTGATGCGTGGTTTGGTAAGTTCGAAATAATCACGCCACACTTTGGGTGGATTTTCTGGAGTTAATTCTGACGCTGAACTCATTGTTGGTATTTCTCAACGGCTGCTGGAAGATATCCAAGCGCTCGGCAGTGAAGGTCCAGAGATTTGTAGGAGTTTCCGCAAACTTTGTTGAGAAAACGTGGAAGCTTGCGAGCTTCGCATTCATGAAAACCGTAATGGGCATCCGCCGGTCGCCCTGAGAGAGCGGAGCACTCGGAAGCGCGGTTTTGAGCGGCAAGACACTTGTCCATCATGCGTGGAACGGCGCCTTCGCACAGCGCTTTCATTCCGTCACAGCGGGGCAGCCAAGCAACCACTTCATCGACGCATTTTTCTGCGCTTGCAGTGCGCCCAATGTTGTCAAAATAGTTGTACATTTTTACAAGATGAAGCTCTGTTTGACGGTAGGTGAGTGAGGTGAGTCCGCCCATCAAGACCGATAAAATTGTCAATCCACCGAGAACCCACCAAGCTTTGTGGCGACTTGGCACACCTGTGGTGGCTGCTTCCGAATTGAGATTCGTCATTTTGAGGGTCCTTTCGACTCTACGGCCCGACGACCATAGACTTACTGGACGGCGAGCTCAAGCTGGGCATCGACCCAATATCCGCTGAACACCCCTGCCTTGTCGGCCATCAAGACTCGGGGCGATTCGCATTCAACGATTCGGCCGCTTTGCATCACGACAATCCGGTCGGAGTTCATCACGGTATGGAGCCGGTGAGCGATGGTTAGTATGGTGCAGCCGACAAACTCGCTTTGAATAGTGGATTGGATCAGCGAGTCGGTGAGGGTGTCAACATTGGCCGTCGCCTCATCCAGCAGGAGGATTTTTGAGCGACGCAATAAAGCTCGAGCGAGGCAGACTTGTTGCCGTTGACCAACGCTCAGGCTACAGCCACCTTCTTGGACTTGAGTCTGCAGGCCCTGTGGAAGTGTTTCAATAATACTATCTAAGTGAGCACGTTTAAGGGCGCTCAACACTTCGGCGTCGGAATACTGTTCAAAGGGATCAATATTTTGTCTAAATGAGCCAGAAAATAAAATAGGATCTTGTGGAATAATGGCGATTCGGCTGCGTAAGGTTTCCAGCGGCAATGTGCAGATATCGAGACCGTCGATAAAAACGCTACCCGCAGGTGGTTCGACGATTCGGAAGAGCGTTTGCATGAGAGTGCTTTTGCCGGCACCGGTGCGGCCAACAATCCCAACCCGTTCGCCAGCATTAATCTTGAGTGAAATGCGCTCGAGGACAGGTGGGAGCTCCGGCCGATAGCGGAGCGTCAGAGACTTAAATTCGATTTGACCCTGCTCGGGCCACATGGGTGAAGGTTCTTGGCCATCCCAGCGTTCACTCACTGTCTCAGAGTAATGGGTCACTCGTTCAATTGCGTTCATACTGCTTTCAAGTTCGCTCACCATGCGAACAGCCCAGTTGAGCGCTCCAGTAACAAGAAGCGCGTAGGTGAGTGATACGCCGGCAAAAGCAGACATCACATGCCCATGCAGCAGCATTGCCGAAGCTGCTGCGCAGCCAACGACCAGTGCGCCAATGAATTCGAGGCGTGTGCCGAGCCAGCGGTTGATAGAGATCATTGTGTAAAAAGCGCGCTGGTTGCCTTCAAACCGGCGAATGCTTTCGCCGACAAAGAGTTCTGAGCGCTGGAATGCACGAATGACGCTCACGCCAGCGAGAGATTCTGAAAAATGTGCATAGACCGGAGAACGTGAGATTGATTCTAGGCGTTTGACCTCGCGCGAGGTGAGGCGAAAGTTGTGCTGTATTTTGAGATAAACGAATGCAAGTGGGCCAAGGGCAATGAGCGCAAATGGGGTTGCAATTGTAATCACGGTCAGGGTTGCAGCGATTGTAAAAAGGCAGCCAAGCGCTTCCATTAATGTATTTGGAATATGCTGATCAATTGCTTCTGTGTCTTTGCCAAAGCGGTTCAAAATACGGCCACTCGGAGTACGCTCGAAGAAGCTCATAGGTGCAGAAAGGACTCCGCGAAGAAGCCTTTCATGGAGGGCTTTTGCCGCGAGAACTCCGCCGCGCGCGGTGAGACGTGTGCGAAAGAAAGTCATCAGAGCTGCGATAAAGCCAAGAATTGCAAATACAGATAGAAAGAGTGCGACCGTGTGGGTTTTGTTGGTGGTCCACCAGGCAAGCCAAGCGTCGCTTCCTGCGTTAAAAAACTCGCGCAGTACGAAGAGCGTTGCCAAAAAAACGAAGGCTTTTCCGGGCGCAAGCTCTTTGAAATAGCGAGAATACAAGGTTCGTTCGACAGCTCCAACCTGCCGTTCCTCATCAATAATCAACCGGCCCCCAGCCGGGCTCGAGAGACGCATGGGAGTGAGTGGTGGTTGGGCTGTTGTGGGGTGCGGCGCAGTTGATTTTTGCAAGCTGATATCTTGTTGTTGGTTGCTTGCGATTTGTGGATGATCTTCCTCAAATTGGTTGTTGCTAAAATCCGCTGGAGCGATTCCCAATTCACTGGCGTCACGTTCACGCAGAGCTGCAACCTCAACGCTGGTGAGTTGTCGCAGCGTGCCATTTTGCACCCAAAAGACTTTGTCTGCTTTGGCGGCATGCTCAGCATGATGGGTGACAAGGATGCGGGTTTTGTTTGCAAGAAGACCTTTAATGCAGCGTTTGAAAATATCCTTTCCAACTTTGCTGTCGACCGCACTTAAAGGACTATCGAGAAGGTAGATGTCTGCATCATCGAAAACTGCGCGCGCTAGCGAAATGCGTTGCTTTTGACCACCAGAAAGGTTCACCCCGCGTTCACCAATTTCGGTTTCATCACCAGTAGGCAATTGCGAGAGGTCATCTTCAAGCGCGCAAGCTGCAATTGCATTTCGATAGTGAAAGGAGCTTTCTTCTTTACCAAGTAGAATATTTTCCCGCACGGAGCCATTCAGAATCCACGGGAGTTGCGAAACATAAGCAATTGTACCGTTGCTTGAAATAAGCTTTGAAGAGTTCTGTAATTCGTTCATCAGGGCATGCAGGAATGTGGATTTACCGCCGCCCACCGGACCCAACAAGACTACAAATTCACCGCTGCGAATTTCTAGTTCGGGAAGGTCGAGTGCGAATTTTCCCTCGCCCCAGCTTACTTTTCCAGATTGGATGATTATTTCGCCTGGTTTAAGATCTGCGTTGGTGTTGCGAGCTGGAAATTCACTGCGCGCAAGAAACGATTCAATTCTCTGCAGAGCGATATTCGCATCGAGATAGCCTGAGAAGGTCATTGGCATCTGTGCCATGATTGGCCGGAGGATTCCAAAAAAAGCGAGTGCGCTGAAAACATCTTCCACATTCAGCGATTCACCCAAAGCCAGCCGAGCAGCAAAAGTGGCGATACCGACAAAAATTGGAGTGCTGAGAAATAGAATGTTGACCAAAGCCGACTCGCGCGCCAGGCCATGTAACTCTTTTATTTCTTGGTTGCGAAAGACGTTGATCCTGGAGAGGAAGCTTTTTTCCCAAGCGTAGAATTTGATGACTCGAATTCCGCTGAGAATTTCATTCATAAGGCTGACACGACGGTCGCTGTGTTCCATCAGCTGCCTGCGGCCAGACATTAATTTCTTTGCGCGTCGTGAAGAAAACCAAAGCATGACAAGCATAACTGCAACGCCAGCGAGTGTGGCACTGCCCATGATATGAAACAACGCGACAAGAACGACGATGGTTTGAAATGGTAAAATCCACGCCGAATGCAGCATGCTGGCAACGTTGTAAACGCGCGCTGCGTCGTTGGCCATTAGATTAACTATTTCTCCCGTGCTGGATGCTGCACGCGCGTCGGGGCTCAATCTCAATGCTTTATTATAGATTGATACAACCAGCCCTGCGCGTATTCGCATGCCTAATTTGAGTGTTGTATGGTAAACGTGATGAATGCTTAAGTTTGCAAGCAATGCACTCGCCATCAGCGCTGCGGCAAGAAACCAACCCTGCTGAGTTGGCAATTCATTGTTTTTTAATGTTTTAAGAATTTCACGAATGATGAGCGGATTGGTTGTGACGAAAATAAGATTGATGAACGCCAGGATGCTGATGCGGAGAAAAGTTTTTTTATGCAATTCCCAGAGGGTTTGCAGCACAGGTCGGCGTGTGTGAACGGGCAAAGAGTCGAGCTTGCGACCGAAGAATTCACCACATGTGGTTGAATCTTCCGCGGTGTTGAGCTGAAAAAGGTGTTCGTCTGAAATCGCCTGTTGCTTGCCAATAGCGATCAGCGGCCCAACCCAGTGAAAAAAAATTTTCTTGTACCACGGGCTGTGTTCTTCTTTTGTGAAGTGCATTTTTTGTTAGCCTTCAGCGAACGGTGTCAATGCACGCGCCCATGAAACAAGACCTTGCCATCCTTCCGGCCCAAATCTTTTACCATGCTCTAGTGCATTGCGTCGCATAGCAGAGAGCACTTCAGGTTGGTTGAAGAGCACGACAGCCTTCTCGAGGGCGTGAGCGAGTTCGTTAGAATCTCCGCTGTCATAAATGAGACTGCAGCTGCGGGGAAGGACCTCTGCCAATGCTCCGACGTTGCTGCTGAGCAGCGGTGTTCCTTGCTGAAGAAATTCAACTGCAACGCGGCAAATGACTTCGCTTCCTAGGCTGGGGATCAAGCCAAAACTCGACTGCCGCATCCACAATGCAACATCTCGCAAGCGTTCATCGATGATAAGTAAACGAAGTTTTTTGCTGGAAACTTCAACCAGCCAGCGTCTCTCTGTGAGTTTGCGGCCCATAACCGAATACGTTCGGCACGCGAGTTCGTACAAACTCTCTGCCGAGACATTTTGAGATTCACCAATAAACACAACCTGCAACCATTGATCCGCTGTGAGGTAATCGGTGAATTTCGATTCACCAAGCGCACGAATGGTTTCTGCGTGGCCCTTCACAGGATCATAGCGTCCAACAATGGTGAGAGTTGGGTGCGAGAAGTTGATCGACCAATCGCGTGAGACCACCACTTGTTGAGGTGCGGCCTCAAGTGCAACAACCGGAGTTGCAAGCTGTGCTGTGCAATAAAGATGCACTCGTTTTTGGCTATCAGGGACACGAAATCCGGTGCGCTCCTGAACAGCATTTGCAACAAACGCAACGCCGGAAACTCCACTTGTGTAAACCCAGCGGTTGAGCTTTGTGGCTCGCACGGGTGCTGCTTGCCCACGCACGCGAACGAGGCGAGTCGTGTTCCACATCTTCTTGTGGACGAGTCGGTGCAATGCACAGAGCGTATGTTCTCGTCCTTCAAAAACCCAGACGATGGAAGGTTTGTGCGAATTCATGAGTTCCCCGAGCGCATGCCAGGTCGCAAAAAAGCGCGCGAGAGAAAATGGATAAAGCGGCACAGCATTGGTTTGAATTGCACTTTGGTTGGCTTTGCGGAGCGCAATACTTCCTGCCGGAGCGCAGTAAATCACTCGGCTGGTTTGTCGGATAGAAACATACTTTGCCAATTGCAGGCTATAGTCGGTGACCGCGGAAAACCACGGGTTCGAGTTGAGTAAAATTTGGAAATCCATCAAAGGCTGCCAACTTTCTTGAAAACAAGAATCAGGTTGGTCGAGATATTGCCACGTTCTTCTTCGCTCACAAGAGCTTGTATGGGAGTTTGCGGAGAACCGTGCGAGTTGAGCCAGCCAAGGTCGTAGCTTTTGCCTTTGTGGCTGACCAGGGTGAGTCCGGCCTCAGCAGCCCAGCGGAGCGTGGCGCGCAGGCTTAAGGGGTGATCCGAAGGATGCATAAACGCATCGGCCACCCGTGCGCGCGACAACCCAACATATTTAAAACGGCCAGCAACCGAGCGTTTGGCAAAGAAGGGTAAGCCCAAGCGCCAGAGCAAGAGCCGCAGGCTTGCTAAATTAATTCTGAGTTTTGCTTTGCTTGGAAGGGTTTCTTGCAGCGAATCCGCATTCACATCGGCTTGCGGCATGAGATGGTTCCAAAGAGTTTCGAAGCGCCGTTGCAGTCCGCGTTCAAGCCGACGGCCGTTGCTTGAGTAGATCATTAAACGCAGAGTTCCGCCCGGATTAAGAGAGTCGGCCATTGTCTTAAGCAGAGTCTGGGGGCGAGGTTGGTGATGAAGTACTCCAAAGCATTGAATGTGATCAAACATTCCTTGTTCACGCAGAGCTGCTGTGGCTTCGCCATGAACAAGAGTCACGGGCTTGAGATTGTGCCAGCGGATTTTTCGATCAGCACGCAAAAGAGAGCGCTGGCTCAGGTCGATTCCAACAATCGGGTTGTGCGGGTGCAGAATGCGAAACAACAGAGGTTCATCGGTGCCGCACCCGACAAGTGCAATACGCTTGCTGTGTGAAAAAACATGGCGGGCATCGCGCAAATGCACATCTGCGAGTTCCTGTGCAGACAAAGAATGTCCACGCGTAGCCAAAAGCATCGAGTAACCTGCGTGCGTCTCGACCGAGCCCTTTGCATCAGGCTTCAAAAAAATAGGCCGATTTGGATAAGGAAACAGCTCGTAAAAGAGCTCCATCCTTTCCAAAAATGTTTGCGCAGCGTGTGCGTCAAGTTTCAATGAATTTTGGTCAATACGCATGATGAGATCCCACCTATCCCCATGCTGAGTTTGCCGCAGACGAGGCCATTTGGTGCATCAACTGTCATAGGCTTGTCTGTTGCAAGAGTTCGGCCAACCTCGCGGATACTTGGATGCACTCGACTGCTCTCAATTCCGCTGCCGAGCAACTTGTAGATAGTCCCAGATCTGTTTGTTGAGAAAAGTTGTGCCGTGAGTTCCCAGCCGCCACAGGTCGCCATGCCGTGACCAAAGATTCCCTTGCGGGCTGTGATGATGGTTGAAGAAGGCAGATCTTCAATCAGCTTGAACTCCGACCAATCTCCGGGTGTTCCCGTGGCGTGCATGTCCCACGTGTGAACGTCTTTGGGGGTGATTCCTGCTTGCGAGAAAGCATCGCGGATACAAAGCTTGGGGCCTTCGAGGGATGGCGTAATGATGTGTTCGGCATCAGAGCTTAAACCAACACCGAGAAGTTCAATTCCGAAAGATTTTTGCCCGATTTTTTCCATGACATCATCAGCGGCAAGTATCCAAGTACACGCACCACCAGCAACGTGAGTGCCACGCAGGTTGCACAACGGAACTCCGACATCGCAGCCTGCTGCAAGAACTTTTGCTGCATTAAATCCGGCGACAAGTTCGGGCGGTGGCGGGAGATCAGTGGTGCCGACAATCGCGGCATCGTATTTTCCGGTGCGAATGCCTTCCAGCGCTTGGCTCAAGACAAGTCCAAATGTCGCACATGCACCAATGGCTGCGTAGGAGACTCCGTGAATACCATGAAGCATCGACACCTGTGCTGCAGGTGCGTTGGGCAGGTTCCAGAGAAGATTTGCATTCACCGCTTCCCAGGGAGGCACTGGGTTTTTCCATTTATCTTGCAGCGCTTTCTTTGCCTTGCTCTTCGCGCGAATCACATTGAGTTTGTCGGTCGCAACGTCGGCGCCAATGGTGATAGATTCCATTTCATTAAATTCACGTAAATACTCTTTCAGCCCATCCGATTTTTCGCACCAAAATGAATTCCATTTGTCCCAGGCGGCCGCTCGCTCCGGTGTATCAATTTCGAAGGTGGTTGGAGACTCAGGCGCTTGTGGATCAACTCTTTTGCCGTTGATGTGTTCGGCAAGAGCCGAGTTGCGTTCGGGATGAGCCCAGAATTTGTGCCAACTACGCTCTGCCATTTTGTATTCGTCGTGACCATTGAAATAGGCTTGTATATCGCCAAATCCACTGCCGTAACAAACGAACACGCGCGGATCGATTTTCTTCAGCGCTTCTTCCAAGCCCGGGTTACTTTCCAGGGCGTCAATGGATGTGCCAATCGCCATCCGTACGTGCGAAAAACCTTTGTCTGAAAGTTGCGAAAACTTGTTTGGTGCATGGCGCTGGGAAATCCACTCGCGGTAAACTTCGAAATCAAATTTGGGTGTGCCCACGAGAAATGCTCCTTGCAGCTCTTCAATTGGGCTAAGAGCAGGCTTGCCTTCATGGACGAGGGTCATAAATTCGCGCAGGTTGGCGGCACCCGGGGATGTGACACCAACCCCGTAGAGAGAGACTTTGCGTTTATTTTGAAGCGTTGTCGCTGAACCTAAAGTTGAGGCAGGCGAATTCACAGGAGAAACCACGACTCAGACCCTCCGAAGAGCTGCGCCGGGCAGGACACCCCCGGAAACCGCAGCACGAACCCCACACGCGCGACCTATGTCCTGAAAAATTGTGTGAAGTTCATGCCTGAATTCAGAACGACCGGCAAGCAGACAGGTCTTGACGAAAGGGCTCCGACTGGTTAAAGCCGCTGCAACCGCCGTGGTGGCTGTAGTCAAGCGGTTAAGACAATGGATTGTGATTCCATCATGCGCGGGTTCGAATCCCGTCAGCCACCCCATCCCACGCATGTTTCAAATGCGTTTCTGCATTTACGTGTCTTCGCGTTATTCAAAGCTGCAGTTGCCAATTGTTGTTCCTCGAGCATCATCGCTCACAAAGAAACTCACCCGCCGTTCTTTCAGGTCGAAGCGAATTTCTTTGAGCGTTTTGCTTGGGGCGAACTCCTCATCAAAGAAGACGTTCAAGCTCCCATCTTTGAGTTTCAGAGACATCAGGTCGTTTTTGCTTTCGCTTGCATCGATTCGGCCGAGCAAATGCTCGAATCCGCTGTCTGTCAGCGCGTTGTCTTGGCCATGCGCATAGTGGTAGCTGCCCGAAACAACGTCGCCAACAACCTGAATAAGCACCGTTTCACGAACTGTTATGTTTTGGACTTCGCTGGTTTGCGAACAACGAGCAATGCGTGGCGCAGGTTTATCTGCCACATGTGCCGAGTCGAGGCCAGAAGATGTACCTGAATTGGCTTTGTTGCAGGCGGTTACTAATGAAAAGCTTGCAAGCACGAGAGGAAGAATTCGGTTCGTCATAAAAAATCCCCCTTGAAAATCGACTCCGGTGATGAATCAGCGGAGAAGGATAAGGGTATTAAGCAGTATCTATGCCAAGCGAAGTGGCAAAATGACCTGCTTATTTCTCAAATCTTTGCCTCTCGCCTGAGACACTTTGCTGTCAAACCTTTCGATAAAGCCTTTCATTGCCTGTTGAATCTTTAGACATTCGCACAAAATCTCTGAAGTGATTCAAATTTTTTCCGATAACAGAGGGTCTTTATTGAGAACGTGGAGGGTGATGGTGATGTCCAAGGGTTCAAGGCTCGAAAACCTGTTTCGTTACACTTTGCTTGCGCTGGCTGCAGTCGCCTGCAAGGCGCAGGATCCCGCATCCGATGTTTCAAGTGCAGATTCCCGGCAGTTTAGCGAGCAATGTGGATTGGTGTTAAGCAGTGGTCAGGATTTCAAGTTGAAGATGAGCGAAACGCAAGTGCGCGCCATCGAGCCGCAGGACGGAGCCTCAACGAACATGTTGAAGGATCTTTCAGAGAGAAAAGAAACAGCCTGTATTATGGCTCGGTGGAGCGAAAAAGATCCGGTTGCAGTGCTCAGCGCAAGCGCGATTCGGGTCAAAATCAAATCGACATTGACCACCGAAGAGTGTGGAACTTTGACGATGAAATCGACTCAGGTTGTGTTGCAGGTGACTGGAAATAATTCGGAAAACAACGTCAATCGCGTGCTGGAACCACAAGATGGATCAACGCTTAATGCGCTACAGGATCTTGCCTCAAGGCTCACGCGTGTCTGTGTGAAAGGCGATTTCTCGAAATCAACAGGCGCTGTTTCTATTCATTCGATGAGTTTGGTGCGCGAGGTTAAGTAAACTTAGCCCGAAACTCGTGACGGGGCTGAAGATGTTCAATTGGCAATGTGGTGATGAGTTGATTCGGGCTCTGTGGGATCTCGATCCATCAATTACATTTTTGAATCATGGCTCCTATGGTGCGGTGCCTCGTGATGTGCAGCGAACGCAACAGGACATCATGCGTGAGATTGAGCGCAACCCGGTCGATTTTCTCTCTCGCCGTTTGCCGGAAAAACTTGCGTGTCAGCGGACTCGACTCGCGCAATGGTTGAACATGGATGCAGACGGATGTGCTTTTGTCAGCAATGCGACTGCCGGTGTTGGTTCGGTTCTAACTTCCCTGTCTTTTAAAGCAGGTGATGAAATCGTTTTTCATAGTCATGGCTACGGTTGGGTGAGACAAGCACTACAGAATCTTTCAAAAAGGAGTGGTGTTAAAATTCGCGAAGCTCAGATTCCATGGCCAACTCAGTACCGCCAAGAGAGCAAAATAGAGCAGAAGCTCTCTGAAGACATCATTCTCGAAGCTTTTGATCGTGAGCTTTCTCCACTCACAAAGCTCGTCATTTGTGATCATATGACTTCTCCCACAGCGCTGATTTTGCCAGTGAGAAAAATAGTTCAAATGGCGAGAGTCAAAGGAATTCCAATTCTCGTTGATGGTGCTCATGCACCTGGTTTAGTTGCTTTGGATCTGCAGCAGATTGACGCTGATTTTTACACGGGGAATTTGCATAAGTGGGTTTGCGCTCCGCGTGGGGCAGCCTTTCTTGCAGTTAAATCTCAATGGCGAGATTTGCTGCGTCCTGAATCACTGAGCTACTCGGGTGGAGTCACACATCATGCCTATGACCAATCCTTCGCTGGATATTTTGATTGGACAGGAACCCGTGACTATTCAGCTTGGCTGAGTATAGGTTCAGCGTTGGATTTTAATGAAAAATTGAATTGGGGCGAACTTTTTCAAAAGCGAAATGCACTTTTGAGTCAAGCGCGCGCGAGAATCGCTGAGGCATTAAAATTGGAACAATCCACGCTGCCTGAGAGTCAATTTTGTGCAGCGATGGGAACCCTTGAGTGGCCCCTGTTAGAAAATATTAAGCCCGATTCTGGCTTGGCGAGGGAATTGAGTTGCGAATTGCTGGAAAAGCATAAAGTCGAAGTGCCGGTGATTTGCATCGGCAATCGACTTCACGTTCGCATTTCAGCGCAGGCTTACAATCGGTTCGAAGATTATGAGCGGCTGATTGAAGTTTTGGTCGCGCACCGCTTTTCAGCGGCGCGGATTGGGGAAGGGTAGTGGTGGGTAAGGGCTGGGAGGATAGGGTTGACCAGGCGGGTATGGAGCGGGGGGTTGCGGCAGCGAAAATTCTCGTTTGCAATAAAATTGTTCGTAGGTGCCAGCCAATGACAGAACTCCAGTTGGTCCATAGGGATGGCGTAAATAAGCCATGTTGAACTGAGCCACTCCATAGGGAGTGTTGAATTGTAGAAGCATGCCATCGCCGCCGCGGCTCATTGTCTGTGCAAAAAGGCTTCCCATATTTAAGCCAAGTGCATTTACATCGACAATATAGTTCGCACCTCGGGTGTTGGGAGCTGAAGCAACGTGAATGCTTTCATAGCCACCGTTGCTTGAGCGGCAGGAGTACGATTCGTAGGTTGGGCTGGGTTGCGGATAACCAGGTCCGGGTTGCGGATAACCAGGTCCGGGTTGTGGATAGCCAGGTCCGGGTTGTGGATAGCCAGGTCCGGGTTGTGGATAGCCAGGTCCTGGGTGTGGATAGCCGGGTCCTGGGTGTGGATGGCCGGGATACGGATACCCATGACCACCATGATGAGAGTCACCATCACCGTCGCTATCGCCATCTTGGCCCGGGATGGGCGACACTGGGCCCGGATTTCCTGGAAAAGGCCGCACATCGGCAATCGCATTCGTCGCAGAAAGCGTCGCCATCACTGCTACAAAGACTCGGACGAATGTGTGCATGGGAATCTCCATTCGTAAAATGGATACACTAAAATTTGTGTATCAAAAAATTAGGTACCACATAAATTGAGTAGCGGTCAAGATGGCTGCAGCCCGAAGGCTGCTTTGAACTAGGAAAAGTTATTTTGCGTCGTGGATGGGAACCACAAAAAGCAGAAGCATTGAAGGGATTGTGAGGCCAGCGGCAAGAATAAACATGTTTGTGTAACCAATAGCCTCAACGATCTGCCCGCCAAAGCCTCCGAACATCGTTGAAAACAGCGACATGATTGCTGAGCCAATGGCAAAGTGTGATGCTTTGAATTCAGCATGGCAGGTGCGCAAAAGGTAGACCGTGAGAACTGCAGTTCCCATTCCGGCAGCAAGCATTTCATACGTGTGAATAATGGCAATTTCGGCAATCCCTGCGGTTGTTGTTGGCGATGGTTTGTTCACAGCCAACCAAACGTAGGCAAGAATATTCACGTTCATAATTAGAGTGAGGGGCCAAATCGCTTTCTTGAGTCCGGTTTTCTTAATCCAAAGACCACCTAAAGTTGTTCCAATGATAGCGCCAAAGGCGCCCATGAAACCGCTGATCCAAGCGAAGTCGGCTTTTTGCACGCCAAGTTCACGCATCAAAAATGGAGTGCTCATTGAAAATAAAACTTCATCACCAACCTTATAGAAGATGATGAAAGGAATTACGATCCACACTTTTTCCTGACTGAGGTAGCTCTTGAATGCTGCGGCAAATTTTTTGAAAACCTCACCAACAGATTGCTTTGTAGAATCACGCTCTTTCTCGATTCGTGGCAATTTCCAGATATGGACGAGCGTTGCAAGCAACATGGTTGCAGCAGCGGCTGCGAAGGCAACGCTCCAGGATTGATATTTTATCAAAACATCATTGCCGCCAGCCATTTGTTTGATGGTTTCATTGGCAGCAACCCCCGCAACCAAAGCAACAAATCCGCTGCGGACAAGAATCATGGCAAGGCGATACGCAAAAACACGGTATCCTGTGAATGCCGCTTGATCAGCCTGGCTGGGTAGACCCTCCATGTAAAAGCCATCAATGGCGATGTCATTGCTCGCTGAGAGAAAGGCAAGAATCACCAGAACGAGCGACACACCTGCCAGTAAATCTTCTGGCGAGGCTGCACCTGGAATAAAAACATTAATGACCGCAATTGCGAATGTCAGCAGCGTGATCAGGGCCTGCAGTGCAATGAGCCAACTGCGTTTAGTTCCAAAAATGTCCAGAAACGGTGCCCACAGAAACTTCAAATTCCATGGAATTCCAAGGAAATTTAAATAGCCGATATAGCGTTCTTTCATGCCAATGTCGGTGAAATAAACTGAGGAAAGAAGTCGCACGATTGAATACGGCAGGCCTTCGGCAAAATAGGTTGAAAAAACCCACAGCCGAGGCTGTCCCTTGGCTGAATTTTCCTGCGCTTCACTCGGATTCTGATTGCTGATTGTGGGATCGGCAATTGTGGTGCTCATCTTCCCTCCACTCCCTGTTGAGGTCTGTCGCGACACGGTTCAAACTATCGTAACACGAACAAAGGACACTGCCATGGAACGTAGGCTCGTCTCATATGATCTCGCAGATCGTTTGGTTCATGCACACGATGCGAGTCTTTACCGTCTTGTCCCGCATGCTGTGGCGCGGCCGCGCACATGTGATGACGTGCTGAAACTGATGAAAATGGCGCAGGCGCAAAATCTTGGTCTGACCTTTCGCACGGGTGGAACAAGCTTATCTGGACAGGCTGTGACTCACGGTATTTTGGCTCTTTTGGGAGAGGGTTGGGGTGAGTTGCGGATTGAAGGCGACGGACAGCAAGTGACCTGTGGACCTGCCGTTCGTGGTGGTGTGGTCAATGCCCGATTGGCTCCCTTGGGGCGGCGGATAGGCCCGGATCCTGCTTCACTTCAAGCAGCTTGCCTGGGTGGAATTGTCGCAAATAATGCCAGTGGTATGTGCTGTGGCACCGAAGAAAATTCTTATCAAACACTGTTTGGCATGACGGTCATTTTGCCTTCCGGGACGATGCTCGATACGCGCAAAAAAGATGCCGATGAAAAACTCCGCTTGCTTGATCCCGAGATTTATTCTGGGCTCCTCAATCTGCGGACAATGCTCTTGGCAAATGAATCACTCACTCGTTTGGTGAAAGACAAATCACAAACAAAGAACACAACTGGCTACGGACTTCAGGCGCTGATTGATTACTCTTCGCCCGCGCAAATTCTTGCACACCTCATGGTCGGCTCTGAGGGAACTCTTGGCTTTATCGCTGATGTGACGCTCAATACGGTTCCCCTGCGTCCACATCGCGCAAGCGCATTGTTGTCGTTCGACACGCTCGAGTCTGCATGCGGACTCAGTGAAACTTTGCGAAATCTTGACTTCAGTGCCGTCGAACTTTTTGATTACGCAGCAGTGCAAGCCATTGTTGGGCATCCAGGAGTTCCTGGCTTTCTGCAAAGCATGAACAGAGACGGGGCCTGTTTGCTCATTCAGGCTCAGCAAGACGATGCCGACAGCTTGCGAGGCATACTTGAGCGCGCGCAAATTCTTGAGAATCAAAAAGAGATTGTTGGCCGCACCGAGTTCTTTTCTGACTCCATTCAACAGAATCAACTCTGGGACCTGCGCAAAGGTATTTTTCCAGCCGTGGGAGGGCGCAGGCCAAAAGGCACTTCGGTGATCATCGAAGATGTCGCGTTTCCACTGAAAAAACTTGCATCTGGCACGCGCGATTTGCGTGCTTTGCTGCACCGTTGCGGATACGACGATGCGGTGATCTATGGGCATGCTCGTGATGGCAATTTGCACTTTGTCTTGGCGCAAGATTTTTCACAGAAATCCGAGGTCAAACGCTACGAGACTTTTATCGATCAACTTGTTGAGCTTGTTGCAGTTGATTATTCCGGAGCGCTGAAAGCTGAGCATGGCACAGGTCGCAACATGGCGCCGTTTGTTGAACGTGAGTGGGGAACGGAAGCCTATGAGCTGATGAAAAAAATCAAAAGGCTGTTCGACCCTCAGCGAATTTTAAATCCTGGTGTACTCATTAATAGTGATCATCGGGCACATTTAAAAGATCTCAAAACAACTCCAACAGTTGATTCTATTATCGATCCCTGCATTGAATGTGGATTTTGTGAGCCTGTTTGCCCAAGTCAAGGATTCACTTTATCTCCGCGCGGGCGCATTGCATTGCAAAGAGAGCTTCATGGGCAACAGAACTTGCAGCATGTGGATTCCGAAAGTCTGAACTTTCAATTGCTCGACACCTGTGCGGCCGATGGGCTGTGCAGTCGAGCTTGTCCGGTTGGAATCAACACGGGTGATTGGGTAAAAAAGCGCCGTGCTGACTTACAGACTCACACTTCGGAAACCCTCGCAAATTGGTGCGCAAAGGAAGCCTCAATGGTTGAGAAGGCAACTCGGACTGCTGTTGCCGGAGCTTCTGCGTTGGAGACGTTGCTGGGCGGCAAGGCCTTGTCTTCGATGACTCGGGCAGTACATCGATTGTTCAATACCCCTGTCTGGCACAGCGGAATGAACGGCGTCAGAGAGCAGAACCAAGCAAATGTTCAAAATGTTCATGCGCATCCTGATTTTCTTGTGTTTCGCAGCTGCATCACACGAATGTTTGGAACTTCGAACGGTGAGTTGATGGTTGATACAGCGAAGCCTCGTGCAGCGCTTTCGCAGTCTGCCGATTCGCTTGAGACTTGCGCTCGGCGAGCGGGTGTTGAACTCAAAATTATCGCGCCAGCTGGAGTTTGTTGTGGTCAGCCGTGGAGCTCAAAGGGCTTTCCAGTGCAGGCACAAAGCAAGCTGAGCGAGCTTATTGAAGTGCTTTTTGAGGAATCAGAGGAAGGAAAGATTCCAGTTGTCATCGACAACAGTCCCTGTGTTTTTTCCGCTCTCAATGAAGCAAAAGAAATTTCCGCCGAATGCAAAAGAAAGCTAGCTCAACTTAGAATTTTGGATCCCGTCGAACTGGCATTAATTCTGAGCGAAAAGCTCACGCTGAAACCAATCTCAGAGCCTTCTCGTTTTTTCAGCGTCTGTTCATTGCGAAAGATGGGGCAAGCTAATGCATTCGAAAAGCTCGCTCATCTGCTCTGTCAAAGGCCAATCTTTCCATCTCAGGAGGCATGTTGTGGAATGGCTGGAGATCGCGGACTTTGGCATCCGGAATTGATAAAAAATGCCAGCGCAAGATTTCAATGGGAGGACGCTGGCAGCAAAAAGGGCTACTGCACGAGCCGAACCTGTGAGGTTGCGCTTTCTGCTGACGAGGCAAAATTCGCTTCAATTTTTGATGCTCTTGAAGCGGCTTCGCGAGTCGAGGAATAAATTATATCCGAGAAAAAGCTTGTGCTTCGTAGGGGCCTTTTGGTGTTGCGAGGCCAGTTCCGCCAGTTGCGTTGCGTGCTGCGAGCAGCTGTTTTTTCAACGACTCGTAAGTGCGCAGCACAACCGGTTCATTGACATCGGCAGTTTCGAGCTCAATGAAGCACTGCAGGCAGATCTCTTCATAACTGAATGAATTGATAGAATCGCGATTGAGCAAGAACTGAACGTAGCGGATTGTGCGGTCGATGAGTTTATAATTGCTTGGTCGCACACAAGTCATCACGTTGCCATGATAACGGCCCATCCGACCCATCACCAAAGTTGAATGCATGTTGAGAAGCATCTTCAACATGAGGTGCTCGTTGAGCAGTGAAAGCCCGACGGTGGAGAAGGAGGCACTTAGGCCTTGAAAAGCAAAAACAATCGCAGAGGCGTATCGGCTGATAGAGAATGTGTGTTGGATGAGGTTGGGGCGGATACTCTGCCGCCAGGCTGGTAGCGTTGCTGAGAAGTCGTAGCCTTGAAGGCGCGCAGGACCAGCGATTGATTCATAATCGACCCATCCAACCAGAGGGCGAGGTTCACGTTTGAGCAGGTGGTTCCAAGCATCTTTGGCTGTCGACTGCGCTGGTATACTAAGGTAACAAAGGCTTGGGGTTGCTTTTGAATCGGCACGGTTCTCAAAGGCAGCCAAGCTAAAAGTAGGCGACCGTTCAGTTGTGTCGGTTAAGACTGTGATACCGAAATCGACTGTCTCGTAAACCAGTGCTTCACCCTTTTGGTAGCTCTCGCTTTCAGCAACAATAAATGGCGCAAGACTTGCAACATCAATGTTGCCTTGGTGCTGTAAAAGTGAGTCTATTGATTCTTCGATGGAATCGAATGTGGGATGGTCTTTCAGAGTTTCAAAAAGCGCAGTTCCTGCTGCAAGCATCAGAACAGTGCTTGCCTGCATGCGTGTGCTGCCCGAAATAGCCATGGGGCCAACGGTTAAATTTATTTTTTCAAGCTCAGAATGACCCAGGACCTGCTGGCAGCGTTCTAATTTTTGGGTGAGAAGTTCGTCCGGGTTGCAATAGAGGAACCAATGTTTTTTCTTTGAAAGCTGCGGAGCGCGCAATGCTGCACCAATCACATAAGGAGTTTCTCCTCCTTCTGTTGACGCAACGAGAACGTCTCCGTTTCTGAAGCCTGCCTCTTCAAGCATCCGTGCACCAAATTCAGGATGGTCTTCAAAGTTCTCGATGGAGCGAATGAGCGCAACATCGCCGCCGGCCATAAGTGAACGAACACTGTCTGCCCAAGGGTGTTTCTCACCCACGGCTTCTCGCCACAAAACTTCGATACTGAGAGACAAACGGCCGGTTGCGCCACAGCCAATAAAATACACCCGACCACCTGCTTTGAGCGCGTCGCGCATAGACAAAGCAAGTTTTAAAATATCGTCGCTGTGAGAAAGAGTTGTTCGCAGTGCATCACAATCCACTTCCCGCAGCACGCGCAGCGCTTGTGGCAGTTTATTTAAAGAGAGTTCAGATAGATTCTTTGTTTTTGGATGTTGTGATTCGGTGGGGAGATCACCCAAACGAAACTGCCCAGCAATTGCGAGAAATTCATTTGCCTTTTGTTTTGCCGAGGTTTCGACTTTTTGCAGATGCGGTGTTGTCATGTGCTTCCAGCCATCCTTTGAGTGAATTGTCGATATTGGCACCGAGCTGGTTGATGCGTTTTGTATAACACATCGTTTTGTCGAAACAGGGAATGACTCTGTCGCCATCAAGGCGATCCAGGTCCGTGAATCGGCTTCCCAGGCTTGAGTTCAGAACCACAATATACTCTCGTTTGAATCCGCGCTCCGACAATCCTTTGACCAGGCCGGCTTGGCTTCCCGACACTGAGGTGAGCCCAGTTTTGCTTGCAAACTCAACTTCGGCGGACTTTTGGCATTCAGCAATTTTGCCGCTAAACGTATAGTCGCCTTTGAGCTCGTCTGCAGCAAAAGGAAACGGAAAACCATTGGCTGGAAGTTTCAGTAGGCCTTCAGGACTCAACCAAGTTTCTGCCATCAATGCCGGGATTCCAAAAACACCACCAAGGTTTTGCTGGCAATGCAGCGAATTGCTCAACACTTCATGAAAAAATTGGTTTTTGAGATCGGCCCAGAAGAATTGCTTCACTTCGTCCGAAATCAGGAATGGATTCACTTTTAGATTTTTGCTCAGCATCCAAGCTGGGCGTTGATTCACGGGGGTCGATTTAAGGGTGCGCATAATCCAAAGGAGACGCGCTGTATCCCACGATGGCATCGATATATGACTGATGCTTGAGCTCTCTTTCAAATACATTGTATCGCGGTTTCCCCACAGTCCATCTTTGCTGCGGGTGCGGTTCATCTGCAGAGTGCCTAGTCCTAAGTTTGCGAAAAGCTCATTCAGCCTGTTGAACTTGGCGGCAGCAGCCGGATAGCCCGCTGCGTCTTTGATGTCTGATTCAATAATCTTTCCACGTTTGTGGAGGAACTGAATCATTGCTGCAGATGCTTTATTGCCACTCCATTGGATCATTGCTTGTAGGAATTGTCGGAAAGTGAGTGTGACATCGTCTTTTGGATCGGGTGTGCCAAAATCGTAGGTGTATTTGCCATCGAGCTGCTGCTCAAGTGGTCCTTGTTCTTCAAGCACCTGCAAAACGCTAATCTCAACCAGCAATTTGAATATCGACGCAGGGTAGGGCGACATGAAATCTGCGTTGGTTTTGTTGGCATCGGCGTTCAGAAGATCTTCGGGCGGGAAAGGTTGCTTCCAACGTCCTGGTTTGATGTCGAAGACGGGAGTTCCTTTTTTGATGACCCCTTCGTCGAAGCGTTCTTGAGTCCAGCGTTGCAAACGGATGTTGCTGACCTCACCCGAAAGTTTATCGAATTGTGCGCTTAAACCACTTGGAAAACTACGCGAGTAAAACACATTGCTTCCAACAACGTTGTTTTTGCAATCGGGTTGAAATGCGATCACCGCGAGATCGATTTGCGGGAAGCGTTCTTTGCCAACAGGCGTGCGGCCGTGCTTGCACGCGGGCTCGCTTGTTGGGCATGGGTCTTCCGTGAATGCAGGGCCAAGATCAACGACCTGATCAAAGTCAACTGACTGAACAGAGGCCATGAGCAGCTGATTTAAGTTTTTTTCAGTTAAACAGCGGGCGGCTTTGGCCTGCGCTGCAGATGCAGCAAATGGCATGAGTATTGTGATAAAGATAATTGGTTTGCTCATCACCGCGCATCCTTTTTGAAACGCTGACCGACGTAAGATTGCGCGGTGCAGAGGCCGAAAATTCATGGCTTGCAGAAGGCCCCTTTAACCAAGTAGGCTTCAAGTGCCTTCTGTGAAGCAAAAGTTCTGTATTCAAATTCTTTTGTTCGTTTGAATTTCGGAATTCCCTCCGCATCAAAACCATCGCTTTGGTAGCTACGCCAATCGGTTGGGACGATGCATTGCACACCACCCGCAATGAATGGGTTGCGTTGTCGGCAATCGTTGAGATAAGGATTACCGCCTCCCAGCGGTCCAACAAAAATATCAACTCTATCACGCTCGATAGCGCCCCCGACATCTTGTGCGCACATAAATCCATCGTGTGTTTTGCCGTTGGGCAATGATATGCCGCGTAATTTTGGCATGTAAAGCAAAGCGCCGACAAGGCGTTTTTTGATTTCC
>Ga0214923_10002460_pt1 | contig 24612 bp, 22 predicted proteins | sample LL1510_MetaG_FD_177993 | JGI IMG/M metagenome (GOLD analysis project Ga0214923, IMG submission 177993) | Freshwater microbial communities from Lake Lanier, Atlanta, Georgia, United States - LL-1510 | ecosystem: Environmental > Aquatic > Freshwater > Lake | place: USA: Georgia | collected...
AGTTCATCATCATCTCCCTATTATTCATCATCTTGTTATTACACTAACTCTTCTTCATCTTCTTGCTCTTCATCTTCATCTTGCTTTACTTACACTAGTGATAGTTGCTCTTCATCTTGCACTGATTCAAGCTGCGGTTCTTATGACTGCAAATGCAACTGCAAATGTGATCCTAAGTTAGTATGCGTAAAACCATGCAAAGACACATGCAAGAAACTTGCCTGCAACTGGAAGAAATGCAAGCATGTTTTATGTGCCAATAAGGAAATTATGGTAATGTTAAACTTTATCAAGAACAAATTATTAGCAGTTCAACCCAATGTTGATGTTAGACATGTAGCTGACTATTCAGTTCAAGCCAATATCCACTGGTTAGAACACTTTGTTGACACCTTATTTTGCGTTTTAAGAAAGAACAACTCATTAAACTGCATAAAGTTTAAAGATTGCAAAGTAAAGAACGATGATGACTGCCAAGTCAGTGACAGATTATATGTCATCAAAGTTAAATTCAGCAACGGTCACAAGAAATGCACTAGAACCTATGTTCTTAACTTTAACTGGACCAGATTAACTGGAAACAATGCTAACTCTTATAATGGCATCTTAGACACTGTTGTTTCTCAAATCAACACCTATGTCACTGAATTACAAGCACAAAATACTTCTCCTTTCTTAGGCTGCTAAATAAATTTTATATAAATTTGTAAATAATTATTGTTTATACAGTAATTATTGTTATTTTTCATTTTGAACCTAAAAATACAATTATTTCATCACCACTCTTTATTTTTTCTTCTTCAAAAGTTCTTTGTGAATCATAATATATTGGTTGACTAGTATACTGAACAACAAATTCTACTTTTAAGGTAATCTTATTGGTTTTTAACCAATCAGATATACCTTTTTTAATTTTATTTTTATTATCTAAATTTTGATCTTTATATAATAGTCTAGGCTTTTTTTTATTATCATTTGTCTGTGGATCAAATACATATGGTACAATATATTCGTCAATATATATATTAATTGTAATTGTTTCACCACCTATTTGTAAATTCTTTTGTTTTAGATATTTTTGTTTGTATTTTAGGTATTTGGAATAATAATCTATTTCTACCATATTATATATATATATTATAGATAAAATTGTTTATAATTTAATTAAAAATAAATAAATTGGTATAAAATAATGGATATATTAATAGATATAGTTAAATGGAAAAATCTAATAATTTTAAATTAACAGAGTATTGCTCTATAGCACAATTAAAAAGAAAATTTAAAAGTTATTTGGAGGAAATTAACTATAAAGAATTTAAATTAAATAATTTTCCTCAATGTTTGGTTGTATCATTAATGATTGTTGCTGAAGAATGTATTACAGATTGTTTAAAGTATCTAGTTAAGAATGAACAAAATGGTTTATATGTATTAGATGACAAAGTATTGCGATTAATGTTAAGTGAAACGAGTAAGTATGATTTTTTATTAAAATACAAGAGTAAGTATAGTTCTTCTATCAGATACAATGACAGTTTATTTTTTAATTTATCAAAATATCTAGGTAATTTAGAAACAAAGTATGGTGAAAAATTAATGGTTGATGTTGAAGCTAAAAACAGATTATGTTATTATTTGATTGCTTTACAATATGAAATTACTAGTTTATCACTAATGATTGTAAAATACAGCAATAGAAAGACACTTAATAAAACAGTTTTATTAAATTGTTGTTTATTTTTATTGGATGCTGAATTAAAATGTAAAATTAAACTTAAATTAGATAGTTTTGGTAGTGATAAAGAAGACAGTGATAAAGAGGATGAAGACGATGAAGAAAAAGAAGAAGAGAAAGAAGAAGAGGATGATGAAGAGGAAGAAGATAGTGTTGAAAAACAAGAAGAGAAAGCTGAAGAGGTAGTTTCAAAAATTGAAAAGGTAGTTGATAACACTGAAAAAGTTGTTGAAAAAAAATCAACTTCATCACAACAGGGATCTGTGGCAAAGAACCGAAAATAAATTTTATAAAAATTGATTTTATATAATAATGTATAAAATTATATAGTATATTTTTCATTAAATGAAACAAAACAAGAAAAGTAAAATCTTTAACGATAAAACAATATATGCTACACAATTATTTAATACAATGCGTGATGATAATATATGTGATATGTTAAAATATCATGAATCACCGAAGAGTATAAGCAGTGGAAGTTATAATATTTTAAGCAGCCAAGGACATAATTTTTTAATTGAGGAGGGTTATATATTTGAAGATAATATTGTAAAATGTATTAAAGATATGATGATAGCTAACGGTGAGATTGATTTATTTTATAACATAGACTATGATAAAACAAGAAAAGACGATGAATACAAAGAACAGCATTTTAGAATTACTAAAGATGTAATATTAGAGTTTAAATATGATATTATAGTTGGTGGATTGTTATATAATACAAAAAACAATACAGCAGGATATCCAGATTTAATAGTTTCAGACGATTGGTTACGTAAATATATCTTACAAGATTTAAAATTAAATAATTTTGCAACAAGGAATAAAAAGAAGATCTATTACATTATTGATATTAAAGCCAGAAGTATTATATTAATAAATGACAAAGAAAATATTGGAAATAGATCTGATTATGAATGTTATAAAATTCAGGTCAAAGTCTATAAAGATATTTTAGATGATATTCAAAATTACCGAACACAATATGGATTTATATTAGGAAAACGATATAAATGTGGTGATAAATTAGTAATAGACAATCCATTTGAGGTATTAGGAAAGATAGATTATAGATATGAAAAAACGAATGAAATGGATTATGAAAAAATTATAGATAAATTTACTAGCTCATTTAATGAGGTTAAAAGTTTAAAAGATGAAAGAAGTAGAAGATTACATTATAGAAAGAATAAAATATTAAACAATATGAAAAATAAATATGTTAGTAATACTTTTAAAAAATTAAAACAGGTTAGAGCGACAATTGATAAGGAATTAACAAAGATTGCTTTTATAGGAAAGAAACAAAAACGTAAAGCGTATGAAAAAGGTATTTATAATTACAATGATAAAAGATTAAATTCTTCAATACTAGGATTAAAAGGTAAGAAAGGATTATATGTTGATAATGTTTTAAAGGTATTAAATACAAAGAAAAGTAAAGATATTATTATACCAAAAGATAATAATATATTAAATTGGCGTGATTCTAACACAAAAGAATTCTTTATTGATTTTGAAACCTTTAATGCTGGTGATGTTATTTACATGATTGGCATTGGTTTTAATTTTAGGGGTGTTTGGGAATATAAAAATCTAATTATTGATTATAACTTTGAAAAAATTAAAAATGAAGAAGAATTAATTACTAATTTTATTAATTTTGTATTATCATTTAAGGAAGAGAATCAAAGTATTGATGATTATTATAAAACAATTAGACTATGGCATTACGGCCATGCTGAAGTTTCATGTTATAATAAATTATTAAAAAAGTTAAATATAACAAGTTCTGGTAAATATAATTTGTCTTATTTTAATTTACCTTGGTGTGATTTGAATAGAGTTATTAAAGGTGATTTAAAAAATCCTATAATTATTAAAAATACATTTGGATACAATGGTTTAAAAGTAGTTTGCAAAGAATTAAATAAACTAGGTTTGATTGCTATAGAATGGGATGATTTAGATTCTGGTCTTGATAGTATGATTATAGCAAAAAATATTTATACTGATATTAATTTTAAAAACAAAAATGAAGAAATGGAAAAGATTATTAAATATAATGAGATTGATTGTTTAGGAGTTTATAAAATATTAGGATGTTTAAGATTATATGATTAAAATTATAATTATAATTATTATATTTTTATATAAAAAATTGATTTTGTTTATTAAAGCAAGTAAAAATATATATAAATATATTTAGATAATGGCTGTTAATATTCCGATTCTTCTTACAGAGGATAATGAACAGATTAATCAACCACCTTATATAAATATTAAATTAATGAATCATCAAAAAACTATAATTAAAAGAATGTTAGATTTAGAGAATGATAGAACTATAAAAGTACCAGAATTACAAATTGGTGTGTATTACAGACCTGAAAAAATTAAAGATGCTGTTATTAAAACAAACATTGGTATATTAGGAGATAAAGTTGGTGCTGGTAAAACATTAGACATAGTATCGTTAATCAGTATGAAACCTGTTATTGAATTCCATGATACAAAACTCATAACAGGTAAATACATATCATTAAGTGGAGTTCTAGACCAAACAAAATGTAATACAAATTTAGTTATAGTTCCACATAAATTAATTCCTCAATGGAAGAGTAATTTTGATAAAGCATTAAATTTAAAAGTATTAACAATTACGATGAATAAGCATATTGATGAAATAATTTTAAAAAAAATTATTAAGGTTAAAAGTTGGAACGGTGCTGAAATAGACAGAGAATTATGGTATTTAGATATAGAAAAAATCAAAAATATTAATGTTATACTAGTTGGAGACACGATGTATAAAAGACTTGTAGAATGTTCTAATTATTATATATGGAACAGATGTATTATTGATGAAGCAGATACGATTAAACTATCAAAAATGATGGAATCATATTTAAATTTTAATTTTCTTTGGTTAATTACTGGGACACCGTCTGGTTTAAATAGTTGTAGAATTAAGCCGTTTTACAAGGAAATCTTTACAACTAGTAAGAATTTTGAAATTAGTAGTTTAATTATTAAGAATGATGATAAATACATAGAGAGTTCAATCGTTTTACCAGATCCAAATATGATATGTATTCGTTGTTTAACGCCAAAAGAATTGAATATAGTTAAAAATTTTATTTCACCATCAATATTACAGATGATTAATGCAGGAAATACAGATGAGGCTATTAAGGCATTAAATTGTAATGTTGATACGAATGAAAATATATTTCAAGTAATAACAAAGAATATAGTTGAAAATATCAAAAATAAGAAGATTGAGATTGATGCTGAAAGGATGATGATTTACAATAAGGAAGAAAAAGATAAAAAGATTAATTTTTTAGAAAATCAATTAATCAAATTAGAAACAAAATACGAGGATATTAAGAAAAGTATATATGAATTAAACAATGATTATTGTCCTGTATGTTTAGACAGTTTAATAAAGCCAGTATTAGTTAGTTGTTGCAACAAGTGTTTTTGTTTTGATTGTTTAGCAGTATCAATGGGAGAGCTACATAATAATAGATGCCCTTATTGTAGGCAGAATATTCGTAGTAGTGATTTACATATAATTTCAGAAAATGAAGGTGAAAAATCTCAAAAAAAGGTGAATGAATTAAAAGACAAGTTAGATGTTTTAATTGATATTATACAAAAAAAGAAAGATGGAAGTTTCTTATTATTTGCAAATTATGTAGAAACATTTAATAAAATTGAGAAGAAATTTTTAGAGGTTGGAATAACATATCATATTTTAAAAGGACAATCATCTACTATAAGTAAACATATTAATGAATATGAAAACAAGAAAGTCCAAGTTATCATGTTAAACGCCCAATATTTTGGAGCAGGAATGAATTTACAGACAACAACAGATTTAATTATTTATCATAGATTTAGTAATGAAATGGAAGAGCAAATTATTGGAAGAGCTCAGCGTTATGGTAGAAAAGGAACGTTGAATGTTTATTATTTGCTCCATGATAATGAAAATAATTCTATTAAGGCAAATTTTAAATTTAATAATATTACTGATGTTAATTATGAAGATTTTATAGTACAAAATAAGAATAGTAAGATTGATATTGATGGTATATCTAACAAAAATATTGTTGAGGATAATCAATTAATTGGATTAGATGATTTTGAAGAAGTAGCATAAAAAATTGAAAATAGATTAATAAGTTAGAAAAAAATATATAAACATATTAGAAAAATGAGAAGACATAATAGATATAAAAGAAGAAATAGAATGAACTATGTTAATCTTGCGAATGGTGATTACTTAGAAACCACTAGACAGATTGGTTGGATCATGAGGAATGGTAAGTGGTTGGCCGATTACGCAGATAAATTAGAATGGTATCAAATGGAGGATGGTTTCTGGATACAGAGATATATAAAAGAAAAAGTATTTTAATTTACCTGCTCATATTCATCAGAATCTTCTTTTGAATAGAATTTATTAGTAAAATTTTTTAATTTATCAAAGATATTAAGATTTGAGAGGAATCCGATATTAAATTTTTTTTTATTAATTTTTTTATTATTAGTATTATTTTTAGAAGAAATTTTTGAAGTTTTAGATGAAGAATTTAAATCTTTATCTTTATTCTTTTTTTTATTAAAATTATCAATATTAATATTAGGTTTAATATAGGGTATAATAGCATATTTAAGATCGGGATCTTGAATAGAGTTTAAATTTACTTTATTAAATTCTGAATCTATAATAGTAAAAGATTCAGAAATAGGATTAATAATATTTTTAATTTTGGTATGAGAAATAAAATTTACCAGTAAGAATAAGTAATATTTCTTCTTATTAACAATAATTTTTTTAGAAACAGAGGCTATACCATTATTAAAGGTATCATCACCTTGATTGAATACAATACCTTTAAAAGCAAAATCTTTAAGATTATGTATAGAATTAAGGATATTATTAATGAGTATTAATTTATCATCAGTAGATAATGGTATAATAGTAATATTATCAATAATTTCGTTATCAAGTTTTATATTAGTATTAAGATAGATAGAATTAAGATAAGATTCTTTATTAGCGACAATATTATCTTCAATAAGAATAGATTTAGCACAATAAATATTATCTTTGAAACAGGATTGGCCGTTTATGTTAAGTAAATAATCATTGTTAATATTATCACAATTATCATAACCTACATTAAGATTACAACAAGTGTATAAATTTTTATTAACGACTAAATCATTATAAACATAAAGATTACCATTAATTTCAGAATCACCTTTAACATGTAAATTAGTATCATGATTAAGATTTGAAAAGTCAGTATATCCAATATAAATTTTATCACCACATGAAATTGAATTTAGAGCATTAATATTATTTTTTACATAAAGTGAATTATTATTATTTAAGGATAAATTTTTAATTTTATCTTGATCTTTTTCATTAAAACCTATAAAAGCTTTATCTTCAATAACAGTTATATTAGATTCAATTAAGTTAGTTGAAAGAGTAGTACAAGTTGAATGATTTGATTTAATTGTATTAGCTTTAATATTTTCAAAATTAGATAAATTTTTTTCCATATAATTGTATTTATAATTTTAAACTTAAAAATTAACACATTTAATTTTTTATAAAGTTATTATATATATTTTATGTTAAATACACAATATGCTGGTAAAAATATTAAAGATAATAAAAAAGATAAAAAAAAAGATAGTAAAGATAAAAAAGATAGTAAAGATAAAAAAAAAGATAGTAAAGATAAAGAACAAAAAAAAATTGGATTAACAGACCGTGACGATATTGTTAGAAATATATATGATAAGATTGAAAACAAAGTAGAGCCAATTAAAATAATATATCAATATCGGAACAACAATAGAAAGATAGAGTATGATATATTTGTATATGTAGGTTTAATAGGTGCCAGATATAAATCTATATTAGAAAGGATAAAAGATTTAGATATTTATAATACATTAAAAGAGATAACAATAGATGAGGAGAGAAAGTTATCAAGAATATTTGGAGATTTTTGGATAGCTAAATTTTTCAACAAATATCATATTAGTGGTTTTATAAATAAGATAGAAAGCAATAGTGAAATAAAGCGAGTTATATTAGACAAATTTGAAGAAAGTTGGTTAATAAAATTTATAAATACTTTTAAATCTGATGTTATATTTAAGAAGGTTAATTATTCTTATGCTGAATTAGTTAAATTTGAATTTAAAGTTAAAATGGGTAAAAAATTAGAGAAAATAGAATTAGAAAAAGAAGATATTGAAGAATTAAATTTTACAAAAACTACAAAAAAATCAAATAATATATTATACGATGTTAGCAAGGAAATACGAGAACAAAAAGGAGGTGATGATAACGAACCAATTGAAGATATACCAGATGAAGAATTAATAGAAGAAAATGAAGAGAATGAAGAACTTGAAAATATAATAGATTATGACGAGGATATAGTAGATTTAGAGAAAGATCAAGAAACAGATGAAGATGTAGATATTGCTTCAGATTTAGAAAAAATTTCAGATGATGATAAAGACTCTGAAATAAATTTAGAGGAAATAGAAAAAATATATCAAGAAGATATAGTAGATAAGAATTTTCAGGTAACATCTGATATGTTATCAAAAATAATAGATAATAAGAATATATTAGAAAACAAAGATAAATATTTAATTAGTTTAAGTGATGAAAAAGATGATAATTTAGAAAACGATGATTTATCTAGAGTGTATAAAAAAAAATTTATATATAGTGAGATAATATACAAAGATGATACGATAAAGATGATAAAAAATAAAATAACAAGTAGTATAAAAAACAATAAAAAGTTTGGTAAGGAAAATTATTTAATTCCATCAAGAGTATATTTATGGTCTGAATATTTAATTAATAATAAAATTGAAAAAGTTGCATTAGGATATAAATGGATGAAAAAAAATGAGTTATTAAATTATGATATTGAACCATTAGCATTATATAATTATGAGAACATGGAAGGTAATATTAAAAAATTGAGAGATTCAATAAAACGATATGCTGGTAAAATAAGAAGAGAAGATGAGGAAAGTCATATATATTATGATTATGAGAATTATATATTAAATGATGAGATATTTATGATTGATATATACAATGAGTTAGGTTTAAATTATAAAGTTAATGATGAAAAAATAACAAATTTACAAGATACTTATTTAAAATTATATTTTCCAAGAATACGGCATGAAGATTTTATTGGTATAATAGATTATTTAAATAATAATACAAAAGTTGAAGATACACGTATAAAGAATTCATTTGAGACAATATATAATGATGTATTAATAGAGCGTGAAATAATGGATATAGTTGATATAGTAAAAACAGATCAACAAAAAGAATATAAAGAGTTATTTTCAGATGGTAATTTTATAATTAATACATTTATTCATGTTAATTTGATAATATCAGATAATACATTAGAAAAATTAAATTTAGAAAATATAGATAAAATTAGTGATACAGGAGTATATGGAACAGTAATATTACCAAAATTAGATTTATTTCGTATATTTAATGATATATCACCTGATGATAAATATTCATTTATACAATATCAAATGCCTGATGGACAATTAATATTTAAATATTATGAGAATTACATGTATGAATTTACCAAAACTAAAGATAATATAAATTTATTAACTAAATGGTTTGAAAATTCACCATACGGTATATCATTTAAAGTAAAACTAAAAAATAATAAATTTATGGCAATTAATATAAATGATGTTGGTAGAGTTGAATATAAAACTCAATGGAAAGAAGAAGATAATGCGAATATATATGATATAATAGATACCTATGAATATGTAAAGGAATTAATTATAAAGATAAATGAAACATTAGTAAATCATCCTAAAAAAATAACAATTAAAATTCCAGAAGATTGGGAATTTAGATTTAGATTTATAAATTGTATTCAAAAATTTAAATTACCGACAAATAAATTAATTAATCATAATGATTTATCAGAATTTTCAAGATTTTTCTTTCCATATGTATCCATGGTTGTAGAACCAAGAAAGAGATTATCAAAAGGAGTATTTGTTGATGAAAAAAGTAAGTATGGAACTTATTTAAGATATAAAAGAGACAGTGATTATGATAATGATGCTAAAATAGAGCAAAGAATATTATCATATTTACGAAGTATGGAAATAGAGGATGATATATTAATAGATGAAATATCAAAACAATTTAATATAACACCTGAGAAAGCGAAAGAGGAATTATTAATAGTTAAAAATAAATTTCCTAATTTGAAGAAAAGTAGACATATAAGAAGTAGTATAGAAGGAGCTCCAAAATTTAAAAAGCCTGGTATAGGTATAGATATTCAAGGTAGAGTTCCTGAGAAATATATAATTAGAATATCTGGAGCAAAGAATCAAAAACAGTTAGAAAGAATGATATTATTTTTAAATATTTTAATATATTTATATAGTGATACTTATTTATTAAAAAAACCAGAGAGACAATTTATAAAAGAAAAATTAAAGAATTTAACAAGTATAGCTAAAAGAAGACAAAAAGTAGATTCTGTAGTTAATTATGAGAAAGAAGTAAAAGAGATTAAAAAGATGATACAAATAGACAAGAAAAGATTAGGATTTAAACCAGAGGAGGGTCAAAATACTTGGTCAAGATCATGTCAAAATTCAGGAAAAGATAAAAAAAGAAGACCACAATTATTTAATCAAAAAAATATTGGTGATTTAATTAAAAAAGGTTATATATTAAATAAAAAAACAGGAGAATATGAGAAAAAAGTTATTTTAAAAGGGAAAAAAAAGAGTGGAGAAATAATATTAAGAGCAATTAAAGTAAAAGATATGAATGAGCAAACAGGAGCAACTGAATTATATTATACATGTGATCCAGAGGATAACGGACAACATACATATGTAGGATTTTTAACAAAAGGAAATAATCCATTTGGTGAATGTATGCCATGTTGTTTCAAAAAAGATCCATTGATTAAGAATAATAAAGAAAAATTAGATTTTTATAAGAGATGTATGGGACAAAAATCAGATGAAAAGGCAATACAAACATTTGCACAAGGAGATATATTATATATATTACAAGATACAAATAAAATACCAGAAAACAGAATTGGTTATTTACAAGATACATAGATATATTTACAAATTATCAATTTAACAAAACAAAAGAAATAAAAAATCATTATTTACTAAAAACAGATGGATTTTATTTTAAATTAGGAGTTAAACAGGATGATTATTCATTTTTAAATATATTATCACAAATATTAAATATGTCAGTAAAAGATATTAAAGAACATATAATTAATTTTTTAAAAAAAGATGTAGATGAAAAATATTATATGTCATTAAATGATGGAGATATAAGAAGTGAGTATAAGATAGGAGATTTTATAAATTTTATAAATGACAATGAATTTATAGATTACATATATTTCAAGGATATATTAAAGGTAGAAGGTTTATTTACAAAGAATGGTATATTTCCTATAGTATTAAATAAGATAACAACAATTATAAGTACAGGAATAGAAAAAGAGAAAATAAAAGAAGATTACATTTTAGATGTTGATAAAACGATGATAATTGATTATGATTATTGTTATGAATTGTTAGATAAAAAAGACATAATAATTTTATTAAGAGATGGTAAATTATATTATCCCTTTATTGAAGTTATAAAAACGGATAAAGACAGTAAAAATATTGAAATAAAAAAAATATTTTCACCAGATAAAAAAACTGATAATAAACTAATTGAAGAAATAAAAAAATATTTTATTAAAACAATTAATGATATTAATATTGATAATGTAAAAACGAATACTACAGCCAGAGAAACATATAGAATATTAAAAGAAATAAGTAAAAATAAAAAAAAGAGTGAATACGAACCAGTTCATCAAGTTTTTGATTCAAGATTTAAGATTAAATATATAATTACAAAAAATAATACAATTATTCCGGTTATACCATCTGGTTTAGAATTAGAATTAAATGCTATTTGTATAAATACAAATGAAAATTCCTTAAAAAGTGGTGATTGTTTTTCAAAAATAGAGTTAATAAATATAGAAACAACAAATCATAATCTTGAAATATTATACAAATTATCAAATAAAAAGATAAATGTAAAACCAATAGGATTATTTTATGATAGAATAGATAGTAATAAAAATGTAAATATAATAGGTATTATAACATCAAATAATGATCTAGTACCAATAAAAACAATTGAATTAAGTAAGAATCATTTAGATAAGAATAATATATTATATTACAATAGACCATTATATTATGAATTAGATCAGAAATTAGAAAAATATAATAAAAACGAAGTTTTAAAGATTGATGAAAGAATAAAAAATGTTAATTTAAATAAATATAAAAATGAGGCTTATGAATTATTTAAATTTGAAATAAGTAATTTTATAAATATGAGTGTAAATAAATCATATAAACAAGAGTTAAAAAAATTACTTGAAAATAAAAATGTAAATAAAATAGAAGATTATTTATTAAATTTAAGTATTTCAAAATTAAACGGTAAAATAATTAATAAAGATAATATAATTGGACCTGAATTGGTTAAATTAATAGATGATATTCCAAATATAGATTATTATAAGATTAATAATCAAAGAGTATTATGTGAAAAATTAGATGAAAATAAATGTAATTTAAATCCTCACTGTGCATATCATAATTCAAAATGTTCATTTGCTTTAACAGAAAATTTATTATTTGAATTTATAAAAAAATTATCAAATGAAATAGTTGAGATAGACGTTAAAGCATATGAAATATTAAATGAAAAAAATTATTATGTTCAAGATATTGTTGATTATAATAATTTTACAGAAAGACCTGGACAAAAAATTATTAAAAGTACTAATAAAAATTTAATTAAAATATTGGGAGATTTGCTTGGTAAAGAAAAATTACCCAAAATAGGTAGAAGATATTATAATAGAAAAAGTGAAATAGATCTTTATCAATTAGAATTAGAAAATCCATTAAAAGATATTAAAGATGCATATACTCAGGTAATTATACCATATAATAATTCAATTCTTAGAGCATATACGAATGGATATTATTGGCATAAACATGTTTTATATGAACCAAATATTAGAAATTTAGGTTATTATAGTAATTTACAGAATGAATTAATAAATATGTTTAAATCAATAATAATAGATTGGTTAAATTTACCATCAAATATTTATTTTTTATATAATTTAGATGATAAAATGAAAACAATTTTAAATAATCCTATTTTTGATACAGCTAATTTTATAAAAAATGATGTTTTAGTAGCTTCTTATGAGACTCAAAGAAGATTAATTATAAATAAATATATTATAAGTATAATAGATAATAATCTAGAAACAAATTACGGATTATTAGAATTATTTATATTAAATAAAATTCATTTGATACCAATCGTTTTATTATTTAACGGTGTTCCAACTTATTATATAGATAATAAAATTATAGAAATTGATAATAAAGATGAAAAAATAAATTATCTTATTTCTAAAAATATATGCATCAATATGGAATTTAATCAAAATTCTTCTTATCCATTTATGGTGGATGTTTTATATTATAAATAAATTTATTTTACATAAAATGCGTTTATAATAATTATTAAAATTATTAATTATCTAATTTATTTATATGAAATGGTAAATAAAAAAAATAAGAATATTAATATAAATGAAAATTTAAATAATTCTATAGAAAATAACAATATATTGAATAAGGAAGATGAAAATATATTGAAGAAGGAAGATGAAAATATAAATAATATATTAAAGGGTGAAGAAATTAATTATAAAATTATTGATTTAAAATCCAATGATATATTAAAAGAATTATTAATAAATCAATTAAAGAATATCAATCCCAACAAGAAATTAAATTACGGTGATATGAAAAGAATAAGTAAATTTTTAAATAATTCAATATTTCATGATACAGCGTGCTCATTATGGAATGGTTATATCACAAATGAAAAGAATCATACAAAAGGGACATATATAAATTTTTATTTTAATAAAAAAAAAATAGCTTTACATAGATTATTATTTATAAATTATATAGGTGAAATATCAAATAAAGAATATATAAGATTTACATGCGATAATAAGGGAAAATGTTGTAATATAAATCACATGAAAAAATATAGTTATAATCGTAATTTTTCCAAAACAAATAATTCTAATAATAATAATCAAAATAATATTAACATATCTTATAAAAATAATTTAACTATTGAATTTTAATAAAATATTTTATTAAAATTTTATTTATTATAATATTTTATATATTAAAATGAATGATGAAAGTAATATTTATAAAATTAATTTAGGAGGATTTCCACCAATTATTAAAATTGATACAGCTATAAAAAAGAAAAGAGAATTTACTAAAGAAGTTATTAAAATAAATACAACTATTTTAGAAAATTTAGATATTCTCAACATAAATAATATTATAAAAAAAAAATAAATATAGTTATTATAATAACTGATGAATAAAAATGATTATTTTAATACTATTAAAGCAGCTATTGAAGAACATGATATATATGAATTTAAATTGATTGATTTTTTAAAAAAAATACATTATATAAAAATTAAAAATAATCCAAATTTAACTCCAAGAATTAAATTTTATGATTCTGAAAAAAATTTATTATTAGATTCTGGATATGAAGTTGTTGGTATATATAGTCAAAAAAATAATATATGGCAGTGGGGATGGTCAATACATGCTATTAATAATAATCAAAATTTTATCTCTAGAAATATATTAACATATTCTTTTAAATTAAAATCTGATATTCCTAGTGAAAATTTATTAAAATCTATTTTATTGGATTCTAAACATACAATTAAAAATAAATTACAATTAGAAATATTATTATCATTATCAAGTTATTTAAGTAAATTCTATTTTATTTTCAAACTTCCTTTTTTAATTTATGATACTACTAATTCAGAAGAATATATTAATTATAAAAATTTATTTACGGATAAAAATTTTAATAATTGTCAAATTTTATATTTATTTATAATTGATTATAAATTTAATCATGATAACCAATATTAAACTCAATCATAATTGAGTCTCTTGTCTTAATTTGTTCCCATAAATTTTTATATCTATTTATATTTTTAACAGTAATAACATAAGCAATTGATTCTAAAGATAAATTACAAAAGTGTTGGGTATTTTGTAAAAATTTATATAAATCGATAATACTTGAAATTTCTGATAATTCAATATAACCTAAATTAATATTTTCATAAAATATATTAAAATTTTTCTTTTGGAACATATATAAAAACTAAAGAAAAATTATTATATAGTAAATAAATATTTTTCTACCACAATAAAATTAAATAATAAACATTATATAGATGAATTACAATGATATTATAAATAATATAAATAATAGTTATAATATAATTAAAAAAAATCAATTTATTTTAGAAAATATTAGTAATAATAATTTTAATTTATTATTAGATAATAAAAAAACTCTTATTATAGAAAATTGTGAAAATATAAATATAACTATACCAAAAATAATACAAATTTTAGTTATAAATTGTAAAAATATTGTTATAAATTATAATAAACCAGTTATAGGTTTTTTTATTTCTAAATCAAAATATATTAAATTAAATGAAAATATATCAAATGATACAACTATAACATATGAATTTTATAATTCATGTAATATAAAAGTAAATAATCAAAATAATAATATATTTATTATTATTTTTTGTGATGAAATATTTATAAATAATAAAGCTATATTTCTAAATCTTTTTGAATCATGTTGTATTATTATAGATAATAATATTACTTATTTCTAAAAATTTTATAAAAAGTTTTTATAATTTCATTTTTCAATCATAATTATATTCTTCCGCAAGATTATAAGTTTCTATTATACCTGTAAATATATTTAAACAAATTGTATCATTTTCTTGATTTTTTAAAATTATATATTTACTATCCTTGTTTACAGTTTCTTTTATAACTTTTATTATATCATCTAAAGTATATATTCTAATATCATTTATAGAATATAGTATATTACCTTCATTAATGACTTCATTTTTCTTTATAGTAGAACCTGATAAAATATTAGATATTATTACTTTAGGAGTTTTTTTAAATTTTATTTTATTAGCTACAAATAAATCTAGATAATCATCTCTAAATATATGAATATGATTTAATGAAAAATTCATAAGAACTAATCCGCCAAAAACAATATAATCTATTTTTTCTAATATTGGTAATCCTAAATTAATTGGAAAATTATAATTTAATTTATAATCTATTTCTATAATTTTTTTTTGTTTTGATGACCAAAATTTCATTTTAATTATATCATCTTTATTAAATCTTTTAAAATAATTATCTAAATTTATTTTTTCACTACTCCAGTCTACTTTAATCTCGCCATAATTATCAACTTTGTTATTATTAATTTCTAGTAATATATCTCCAGTTTCTATACCATATTCAGTAAATAAATTACTATCTTTATAACATTTTTTAATATAGTATCCAGTAGTATAATTTTCTATTTTATTTTCTGTTAAATTTTTCCATAAATTTATATCCATGTCATTAAACTCACATAATAAATTACATTTCCTAATTATTTTATTTTTTAACATCAATTCTTTCTGTTTTTTAAAAAAAATTATCGGTGTTGAAAATCCTATACCTTCTGATGTTGTAATTTTTGATGTATTGATTCCAATAACTTTGTTATCTGAATTAAGTAATGGTCCACCAGAATTACCTTCATTTATTGGTGCATCTATTTGAAAAAAATGTTCTTCTATTCCACTTATTATACCAGCTGAATATTTAGCATTTTCTAATCCTAATGGATATCCTATTGCTATAATTTTATCAGTTGCTTTAGATTTATCAGAATCATCTAATTCTAAATAATGTTTTGATTTATATATTTTAGATTTTAAAAGAGCAATATCTAAACAAGGACAGCATGATATTAATTCAACTTCATATTTTTCTTTATCTAGTGATGGTATATTTATATAAATTTTTAATGAATTTTCAACAACATGACAACAAGTTAATATATATTCAGAATCTATAAAAAAACCAGTTCCTATAGAATTATTATTAGAAGATTTATTAAATGGACTTTTCCAATTAAATTCGTATCCTTCTGATATTATGCGAACTATACTTTTAATATCAATTTTACTTTCCATATATATAGATATTATATATTAAAATACACCCCTAAAAAAAAATAATATATTATATATATATATAATGCTAGAAAGTTTAACCTCAAAATTTAAACATTTATCAGTTAAATATTTAAAAGCACACAAATTTAGAGTTGATGATTATATTAAAATAGATAATTGTAAATCATCCTCAAGTGGCTCAGATGATGTTATGTTTATGGCAGATCATCACGGGAATGTTAAAATTGCTAATTCTTTAACCGCTAAAAATGTTTATACTAAAAGTTTAAGTAATATAAGCGAAAAATTTTATTTACCTTCAACTTATACTGCTTCTGCTACTTTAACAAGTAATGATGTTCTTGATATTAAACATATCATTGTTACACCTACTACTCCATCTTTAGCAACTAATCTTATATTACCTTCTGCATCACAATTATTAACAGCAGCTACAGTTCTTTTATGTAGAATACCATGTGTTCCTACCTCTTCACAAAGAGGTGATTGGTTTATTTTTACTGTCACAAATAATTCACCAGATATTTATTGTGGAACAACCGCAGATGTTACACTTGTTGCTGGAAACGGTGTAACTATAACTGGTGCTGATAATGGTTTAGATAGTCTATGTTCAGGCGGAGCTCATTTTGGTTTATATTTTACTAATACTTCATCATCTACTCCAGCTGTTACTGTTTTAAGATTATCTGGACAATCAGATTAAAAAATTGGAATAAAGAGTGGATAATATATAAAATTATATTTATATCTAATATAATTTTAGAATGATATTATGAATAAAATTTTATTACGAACAATAAATAATGGTTCTTTCGGTTATATTTTGGAAGATGATAAACATAATATATATAAATTAACATTATTAGAAGATAATGGTTTTATACATAGAAATAATATAATTGAAGCATGTATATTTAATAAAAATTTATTTCCATCTAAATTAAAAAATATATCTGAACAAAATGTTTCTTTATATATTAAGCATCAATTTAATTTGATTTATGAAGTTGATCAACAATGTAAAAAAATGTTTGATTTATATAAATGTGATGAAAATAGTTATTTATTTTTAATAAAAATGGAAAAATATTATACTACATTAGGTAAATTTGTTTATAATAATTCAATTACAGAAAATAAAATATATTTTGATAAAATAACAAAACAAATTTTATTAGGATTATATAATTTACATGTTAATAATTTTATACATGGTGATTTAAAATCAGCAAATATTATGATAAATCGTAATTTGGATCTATTTTTAATAGATTTTGGAGGTATTAAAACTATAGATACAGTATTTTATACTAAATCATGTACTTTAACATATAGAAGTATAGAAGAATTAGGATACGAATTAAATTTCAGAAATACTGAAAAAAATAAGAAAAATTCTTATTTTAAACCTAGTTTTAAAAATGATATATGGAGTTTAGGTATAATATTCTCTGAAATTTTATTGAAAAATAATTTTATGCAAAGCTATTATACAAAAAAAGAAAAAATATTTAGAAAAAGTAATAATAAAGATGAAGATTATGAAGAATATGCTGAAAAATGTATTTATGAAAAATATTCTCGTAAACCTATTAATATTTTACATTATGCTAATAAAGCAATGGTTTATAATATAGATAATAAATATATTACTGTTATAGATAAAATGTTATCAACAGATTGTACAAAAAGTTATAATAATATTAGTGAAATATACTATGATTTATTTGATAAAAATATTGAAGAAGATTATGAAGATGTTAGTTCAATTAAAATTAATTATGATTATAATATAAATATTTCTAAAGATAATTTAAAAAAATTATTAGAAATAAGAAATGAATATTATAATTGGATATTAAAATATTTAATTAATGATGATATTTTAATAATAATACCATTAATGATAAATATAGCTGATAGATTTTTTACTTTTGTATTGGAAAATAATTATCAAGAAAAATTACCAAAAATAGAACATATAAATAAATTATTTTTAATAGCTTGTTTAATATTATCTATGGTTGTTAAATATGTTGATATACCTAAATTAAAAATTTTTTATTCATTTTTCAATATTAATATAAGTTATACAAATTTTAAAACATATATACATTATGCTGTTGCACTTATTATTAATAAATTAAATTTTGATATTTATAGACCATATAACGATGATAAATTAACAAAAGAAATAATGAACAATGATGATAATTATTTAAAATATTTACATAATTTACACAAAAAAATAAGTTTATTAATTAATACAGAAAAAATAAATTTAACTCCTAAAGATTATTATGAATAATAAATTATATAAATAAATATTATAATGAAAATATTAATAAATATTTTAAATTTAGATATAATAAAAAAAGTATTTACAAAATTTAATACAGAAGAAAATTGTAGAATATATTATGACTTATACGATAATAAAAATAAAGATTTATTAAATATTTTAGAATATCAATTAAATGAAAATTTATCATATTATGAAAATAACAAATTGTATATACAAAATTATAATATATATACTTTTATTGATAGTTTATTACTTGCATCAATATTTAATTATGAAATAATACTACCAGATATAAATATATCTGATATAAAAAAATTAGAATTTATTGATTCAATAATTTATAATAAACTATTAATAATTGATGAAACAGAGTATTTTGTTAATTTTATAAAATTAATTAAAGAAAATAAGATTTATAGGAATTTATTAAATTTTAATTATAAAAATTATTTTGAAAATTTTATGATTACAGATTTATCAAAATTATTAATTTTTATACTTATTAAAAACGAACATATGTGTGATAATGTTAGTAAAATTAAAAAAATTACCGATTTAACAATGTATGATAATAAAAAAATGGATAAATTTATTTCAGGATTATTAATAGATCATAAATTTAAAGTTAAAATAAAAAAATATTATCGTGTTATTAATTTATTGTATTGTATAAAAGATATGGGTTTATTAGTTGGTTATCTTTGTAGATCATATACTGAAGATAATTATGATATATTTGATTATTCTATAAAAGTTTATAATAATTTTGTTAGTGAATATACTGATGATAGTATAATAAATATTGATGATATAATAAAATTAAAATCAATAACTAAAGAATTAATTATAGAAAAAACAAAAGAAATATCAAATATTCATAAAAAATTTAAAGAAGGTAAAGATGTTATTTCTATTATTGATTATCAAGATTGTATAATACTATTATATAAGTTCTTACACGAAAATAACTATATTAATTTAGATAAAATAAGTAATGAAATATTAAATAAAATATTTGATAGCTGTTTATGTGATGTTAGAGCTAATAAATTAGTAGGTTTAGCTCCAGATGGAAATAAACATAATAATAATTTTAAATATAAAAGTAAATATGAAAATTACAAAAAAAAGTTTAAACAATTAAAAAAATTATTTGATTTAATAAATGAAAATTTTTTATAATAATTATTTGTATAAAAATGTTAGGTATTTTTGATAGCCAAGTTTTTGTTAAAAAAATTAACTATTTTTTATTAAAGATATATTATTTAGAAGATTAAAATTACCAGCACATCCAAACCACCAAACAAAACTATGTGCTATGTTAGAATTTAATAAATGACCTAATATAAAAGAACAAATAGCTAGTAAATACAATAATAAACTAGTCATATCTTTATATAAATAAACATAATAAAGATGAACAAAAAGACTAACTTGAACGACACACATATCTACTATTCTTTTCCACGAACAATATGGATCACTCCAATATAAAACAGATGATGCAACTAATATCCATTCTGCTATTGCTAGAGTATAAATATTATTATTAAAAGCATATATACCAGTTAATGCTGCTAATGGTGTTATATATAACATCCAATGTGGTTTACTTGTTAAATTCTTCTTATTAGTTTTCTTTTTTAATTTTTTCTTATTTAGTTTAATATTTTTGTTTTCAATATTAAATTTATAAATACTAATATCCATATTTTATTTTTGCAAACATAATTATTATTCAAATTAAACTTTTTTATAGTAAATATTTATAATATGATTACAATAAATTATAAAAATACTATTATTAATTATAATAATAAATTAGATTACCAAATTAATTTAGAGAATAATAATCAAGAAATTATAGTTATAAAAAATTTAAATAAAAAAAAACAAATACAATTTAAACTATTTATTAATGGTTATAAAAATTTAAATATAGATGATAAAACTTTTGATGTTGATAGTGAAAATCATTATATTGTAAGTTTTATATTAGATGAAAATCAGGAAGCAAGTTTAATATTTAATAACAAATATGATGCAACAGATAGAAGACTAGTTCTAAGCGAATTTTTATATCATGATATAACTTTAGATCCAATTCATATTGATAAAGTTTATATAATTAATCTTAAAAGAAGAGCTGATAGAAAAAAACTTATAACACAAGAATTAACTAAAGTTGGTATTAAAAATTATGAATTTATAAATGCAGTTGATGGTAATGATTCTGATATTAAAGAAAAATATAAAAAATTAAAGAAAAATAAAAGTAAGATTAAATCAGCAGGACATTTAGGATGTTTATTATCACATAAAAAAGTTCTAAAAAAAGCATTTTCAGATAATTTTAAACAAGTATTAATATTAGAAGATGATATATTTTTTAAGAGTGAAAATTTTAGTAAGGATATAAAAAATTTAGAAATGTGTCCTTGGAAAATAATATTTTTAGGAGCACCAATCGCAGATAAAAAAATATTTGTTAATAAATGGGCTTTTTGTAGTAGATTTCCAGGCACATATGGTTATTTAATAAAAAGAGAATTAATTGGAGAAGTATTAAATTATATAAAAAATATGGATAACTGCATAGATTTAATATTTATGAAGACATTACAGAAAAAAGATTATTGTTTTATATTAAATGATTTTATTCTAACAGACATTAAAGACAGTGATACTTCTAAAAAGAAACAAGTATTTCAAAAATATATAGATAATTTGAATAAAGATTAATTATTTATCTTCAAGATAACTTATTCTTTTATCTAAAGTTTTTAGTATGTTATGTATAGCCTCAAGATATGTAAGAATTTGTATTTCTTCATATGCTCCATATGTATTATCCTTATCATTCATTATTTTGTCTATTTGACTTTTATTGATATTATCTTTATATTTATTTTCAATATAACTTCTTTTATTATCAATAAATGTTTTTTTATTATTTAGTATATAATTTATTACTTGTAAATTATATTCTATTGATTCTTTTTTTCTGAGATTTTTTCCCTCTTTTCTTTTTTGTTTTTCTAATTCTAATATTCTTAATTGTAATTGTTGTATTTCATCATTAAGAAAGCTCATATTATAATTATGTTTATAAAAATATAATAATATAATTATTATATTAATTTCAATTTTTCACATAATATCTTTTTTTACAAAACCAGTTTTTTTAAGATATATATTATGAGAATATAATTCAAGAAAATACTTATTAATAATAAAATTAGAATCGTAAGAGATTTTTTTAATTTTATTAGTATTATCACTTATTAAATCAAAAATATCAATTATGTAGCAAAATATTTTACAAATATCAAGTATAAATTGTTTAGGATGATAATAAATAATTATAGTTTTAAGAATAAGATAAATATTACAAATAATTTTATAATTTTCAATATTTTGTTCTATACTTGAAAGATTACCAATAGAAGCTAATTTCTTTTTTATTTTAATATTATCAATAAATAAAATTAAAATTTTTTTAATTTCATTATAATTATTTTCTACTTTTTCCAATAATATTGTTATTATATCATTAATATACAATAAAAAATATTCATTATTATTTATTTTAATTTGGATATATAAATAATTAAGTAAATAAAAAATACTTTGAAATGATATATCTTTATTTTTAATAGATAATAAATTAAAATTTTTTGGATCTAAAAATGGATAATTAAAATTATCTATTAATAATTTATTATTTTTATAAATAATCATATCATGTGTATTATGATTACATATTTCTAAATTTATACATAATTCATTATAATCATAAATAAATCTAAAATTTTTTAATGATAATTCACCTTTATACCATCTAAATTTATCAGCAGTTATTATATGAGTTTTATTATTATCTTGAAAAAATATATTTAAAAAAACAATTATATGATCATCTTGTTCTCTAATAATAGTTTTATCATAATAAATAGGAAAAATAACTGAATTATTATCATTAGTAAATATTATTTCATTATTATCATTTTCATTATTTTTAACTCCTTTTAGGCTATCAGATATTTTAGTATTAATAATAAAAATAACATTAAAAGATTTTAAATAATTTTCTGACAATGAAGATAATATTTTTTTTTTTTGAGATATAGTTAAATTTAAAGAAGTAAAAGGTAATACTGTTTTATCCTCAGATCCATACATCCAATAATTAAAATAGTTATTAAAATCTATATCTCCTAATAATAATTTAAAAATATTTTGAAATTTAGCAGATTTTAGTAAATTTTCTCCGTCGATGATGAGTATAGTTTTTGTAAAATAACTTTGGATATAATAAAATTCTTTTTTATATCTTTTAAGATTATTATATAATTCTTCTTTACCCTCAGGCAGATATTCTCTAAAATCCTTATATGAAGATAAAATACTTTTATAATATATCTTTTTTTCATTATTTATGTTATTACTATTATTATCACTTGTATTTATAAATGATATTTTAGAATCAGATTTATTACTCATCTAAAATAAGATTAGTTAAAATAAAAATTATGGTTAATAAATTTTTATTCTTTATAATTATTTTTAATTTTTATAATTAATTCATGATATTCAGGAATACAATCTGAATGAGTTTTAAAATAATTCATATGTTCTTCTTTTATTTCTTTTATAGAATTATAATTTTTATTTTTATTTAATAATTGTATTTTTTTTATAATATTTTTAATTTTAATATTGTAAATATTATTGTAATTACAATTCCAAACATCATTTTCCCAAAAATCATTTAATATTTTATCAATATTATTAATTTTATTTTCTACCTTGAAATTGTTATTTTCTACCTTGAAATTGTTATTTTCTACTTTGAAATTGTTATTTTCTACTTTGAAATTGTTATTATTTATATTTAAATTTTTTTTTTCCTCCATATTATATAAAGTTTATTTAAAAATATAATTATTATAGATAAATATTATTAATATGAATTCAAAAGCCAAAAAAAATGTTGTTTTAGAGTATGTATGGATTGATGTATCAGGTAAAACTCGTAGTAAAAATAAAGTAATTACTATTGATGTTGATGAAAAATTAATTCTTGAAGAATGGACTTTTGATGGTTCTTCTACTGGACAAGCATCTGGAAAAGTATCTGATATTATTTTAAAACCAGTATCAATATTTAAAAATCCATTCATTAAATATACTGATTCATT
>Ga0214923_10002461_pt1 | contig 24607 bp, 21 predicted proteins | sample LL1510_MetaG_FD_177993 | JGI IMG/M metagenome (GOLD analysis project Ga0214923, IMG submission 177993) | Freshwater microbial communities from Lake Lanier, Atlanta, Georgia, United States - LL-1510 | ecosystem: Environmental > Aquatic > Freshwater > Lake | place: USA: Georgia | collected...
AGGGAGCGCCAACTGGCACTGCAGAGTTTTTAAATAATTTCAATGATGATGAGTTATTTGAAATTCTCACTGACCTGGGTGGACACAACGTTGATTCACTGCTCCAAGCTTTTGCTGAATGTGATGCGGTGACAGATCGGCCGAGCGTAGTTTTTGCCTACACCATCAAGGGATGGCATCTACCAATTGCCGGGGATCCTCGAAATCACTCCGCACAAATTTCAGAGGAGCAATTAAATGAGCTTCGTAGCAAAGTTGGTTTGACTTTAGAAAATGAGTGGGAGAGGTTTGAGCCGGGAAGCGTTGAAGATGCGCTCTGTCAGGCTCGTCGAGTTGCGCTAACTCGTCCCGCACCCTCTGTTGAGGAGAAATTGGAAATCCCCATCTCAACGGGAATCAAAGGTTCCGGCAAATCATCAACTCAAGAGATTTTCGGTCGAGTATTAAGTGAGATCAGCCGCGATGAAAAGATTCGGCCATATCTTGTAACTACAGCTCCAGATGTTGCGACTTCAACAAATCTCGGGGGATTTATCAATCGAGCAGGAGTCTTCCATCCAGAGCAACGACGGCGCTGGAATGAAGATCCCATTCTTAAATGGGCTGAAGGGCCAACTGGTCAACACATTGAGCTCGGCATCAGTGAGATGAACTTATTTAGTCTTTTGGGGCAGCTTGGCATCTCAAAAGATTTACATGATCAATCTTTGATTCCGATTGGAACTGTTTATGACCCATTTGTGCTTCGTGGACTCGATGCATTTATTTACAGTGTCTATTCCGGGGCCAAATTCATAGTGACTGGAACTCCATCCGGAATCACGCTTGCCCCTGAAGGAGGAGCGCATCAATCAACAATTACCCCTTCAGTTGGCATCGAGCTTCCTGGAGTAGTTTTAATTGAACCTGCATATGGCCAAGCTCTCGATTGGTTATTTTGCGATGCAGTAGCTCACGTTGCTGGTAGCAAAGTGGACACCACTCCTGACCTGCGCCCCAATGAGTTGGCTTTCTATTTCCGCCTTACCACTCGAGCAATTGATCAGGGTCCATTTGCTAACGCGCGCGAACGCCTTGGCGAGGCGACGCTTCGATCTCAAGTTCTCGCTGGTGCATATCGCTTAATTGATGGGCGAGCAGCGCTTGCAAAGAGCGATGATTTCCATGCGCCAACTGTTCATTTAGTTGGTTGCGGCGCCGTGATGCCAGAAGTTTTAGAAGCGGCAGCAGAACTTGCCAATGAAGGAGTTATTGCGCATGTCGTGGATGTCACTTCGCCAGGTAGGTTATATGGAAGTTGGCAACGAACATTGAAACAAGGAATTCGAACGGCTAACACGCCATCATTCCCTGGGGCAATGCGACCAATATTTACCGAGCGCGCACCCATAGTTTCGATTCATGATGGTTCATCGCATGCACTTGCTTGGTTAGGTTCAGCCCTTGGCGCACCACAAGTAGCCATGGGAGTCGATAGTTTTGGCCAGTCAGGAAATATCCCAGATTTATACAAGATTCACGATCTTGATTCTGGCTCTATCGTTAACGGCGCCCTTGCCGCACTGAGCCTAAATAGTTGAGAAGCGTGCGCATCTCGTGGAATTACGAAGGCGCTTCGTTCCGGGGTATAGTTTCGTTACTCAATAGCCAATGGCGGGTTGCCCGAGCGGCCAATGGGAGCGGACTGTAAATCCGCCGGCTCTGCCTTCAGAGGTTCAAATCCTCTACCCGCCACCATTGCTATGATGGAAGTCGTACCTCTAAAAGAGAAGAAAGAATAGGTCTCGAATGAAGAAAATCGCATTACTCCTGGCTCCGATTCTAGCGCTATCCCTTGCACTCACTGGTTGTGCCAAGAAAGATGCAGGGAGCGAATCAGCATCGCAACAGGTAGATAACACCCAAGCAAATAAATTGACCGAAGATCAGACAGATGGTGCTTTGGTTTCAATTAAAGGAGTCTTTGGGGAGACCACCGCAATTCAAGGCGGTATCGATGTAACCGTGTCACAGCCAATGAATTTCATTCCTAGCGCGGATGCACAGAATTACACGGAGAATCTCACTGTGAATACGATGGAAATTTCCATCAAGAATGGTTCGACTGAAGATCTTGATACGTCATCAATTGTTTTCTCAGCGGACTCTGGCGTAAATACCTGTCTTGAAATTATTGATCCGGCAAATGGCTATGAAGGCGCACCTGTCGTCATTCTGCCAGCTGGCAAGTCCTTAACTTTTAAATATGCAACTGGATGTGTAGGCAAGCCTGGCGAAAACTTAGTCGTGAAGACGTGGTTCTCTGCTGCAAAGGTCAACTTCGAAGGAACTATTGCATAACTTTAGAAGGAGTATTGTCAAAAAGGCGGGTAGCGAAAGCTATTCGCCTTTTTCTTTGAGTTGCTTTTCCTCAATGTCAACGATTTTTCGAAGGAGGATTTTCATCTCCTCTTGCTCCTCATGGGTGAAAGCATCGCGATTGACAATCAACTTTGACGCAAACGATGCCGTAATCATGGGAACTAAGAAGAGGATCATGGTTAAGAGCAAAGTGATGGCAGTAATTCGACCGCCCAAACTCACTGGGTATAAATCGCCATAGCCAACAGTTGTAGCGGTAATCAGCGCCCACCAGAGCGAGTCAATCAAATTCTTCTTCTCAAAGATTGAATAAGAAATCGAGGCAAGAAAGAGCAGCGCCACGGAAGTTGTCACGAGAAGACGGGGGGAGTTCGCCACCTTTACGAAGAGGTTTGAGAGTGATTTCATATCAGGAATCTAGCCTCGGGTCCTGGCCGATGTCTATCCACTCCTTATTCCAGAGCGCCACCAGTATGATTTCGGTTATGGCGAAAAAACCTGCCCCCAAATTGGCAAAAACCAAAGTAAAGCGACGTTTCCCTGGCTTTAAAGAGTTGGCTGGGTTGATGCGTTTTCGAAAGCCCATCTTTAGCCCGAAACGCCGTCGCCTTGCCCGCGCCTTAACAATTTGGGATTTGCGGAAGATCGCCAAGCGTCGCACTCCGCAGGCGCCATTTGATTACACCGATGGTTCGGCAGAGAGTGAAAGTTCTTTGGTAAGAGCGCGTGAGACATTTGAAAATATTCAATTTCATCCAAAGGTTCTCATAGATGTTTCCAAGGTAGATCTCTCTGTTGAAATGTTAGGTAAGCGCCATTCGATGCCCCTAGGAATTGCACCAACAGGCTTTGCGCGGATGATGCAGCATGAAGGTGAGCGAGCTGGCGCAGCAGCAGCGCAAGCCGCTGGAATCCCATTCTGTCTCTCCACCTTGGGAACAACATCAATCGAAGAGGTCGTGAAAGCAGCGCCTGAAGGTCGGAATGCTTTTCAGTTATATATGTGGAAAGACCGCGAGCGTTCAATGGAGCTTGTCCATCGCGCTGCAAAAGTGGGCGTCGACACTTTGATTCTTACCGTCGATGTGCCGGTAGCAGGCGCGCGCCTTCGCGATACTCGAAATGGTATGACCATTCCGCCATCTATTTCTACAAAAACAATTCTTAATGCAATTCCTCGCCCAGCATGGTGGATCAACTTCCTCACCACCGAACCATTGAAGTTTGCCTCCCTTGATTCGTGGAAAGGCACCGTTGCTGAGCTCATGGATTTCGTTTTTGATCCAACAATCAGCTATGAAGATTTGCGTTGGATTCGAACGCAATGGAGTGGCAATCTCGTTGTCAAAGGAGTTCAACGAGTAGATGATGCGATTGCTGCGGTGGAAGCAGGAGCTGACGCAATTATCCTCTCTAATCACGGCGGTCGTCAGATGGATCGCTCCGTTGTTCCGTTCACGTTAATTCCAGATGTAGTTGCCGCTGTTGGCAAGCGAGCTGAAGTACATATGGACACTGGCATCATGCATGGTTCTGATGTCATTGCAGCTATCGCCTCTGGCGCCAACTTCACGTGGGCTGGTCGCGCCTACCTTTATGGCCTCATGGCTGGTGGCCGGGCTGGCGTTGATCGATCACTTGAAATTTTGCGGACTCAAATGCTCCGCACGATGAAGTTGCTCGGTGCGCGTGAACTCTCTGAGTTAAATCCAGACCACGTCTCTTACCTACGAAAGATGTGACCAGACCTGCAGATCATGTAAGCCATCTGCACGTCCCTGGGCTTTACGCAGCGTACCTTCGTATTGAAAACCAGCTCTTTGCAAAGCCTTTTGTTCGGCAATATTTGTGATATCGGTAGATGCTTCAACGCGAAGATAGCCCTGACGATGTAGTTCCTCAGCAAGGAGTTTTTGCGCGATAGAACCAATCCCTTGATTGCGATACTCATCTAAAAGACTTACACCAATATTCATCGCTTTTGAACCTTGCGTCGGTCCGTACCAGACTGCGTGAGCAGAGAGATTGCCAACTTCGATCCACTCGCCAGCTATTTTTGCTTCGATGAGCCAACGGAGTATCTCCATGGATTTCGCTTCTTCAGCTCTTTCGCCCCAGTTGTCATATTCGCTGCTGGCTTCTTGCAACGGGTAATCGCGGGCTATTTCCCTTATCGAAACCTCTACCGCCATCTACCTAGTCTTACATAAAAGGCGAGATACTTGTCTTATGCGAAAAGTTTTTCGGAGGTTGGTCAAGCTTTTTACTGATCGCGCAGTGTGGGTACGGCAAATAACCGTGACTTCAGCAGCAGCCGCTGTGGCCTGGCTAATCGGCGATTCACTAATAACCAATGGTGGACTTGTGGCCGCGATTGTGGCGAGCCTCTCCACGAGAATCTCGGTACATAAATCTATTCGCGAAGGCTTAGGGCAAATAGTCGGAACTGCGATTGGCGCAAGCATCGCCCTCCTTGCTGTGTGGGCATTTGATTTTGGTTTTATCACAGTGGCCTTCACTGTTTTTCTCTGCGCGGTAATAGCCCGTGCGCTACATCTTGGTGAAGTTGCATCAATAAATGTGCCTGTGACCGCACTTATTGTGATAGGTCCCGGGTTAAGTGAGAATACTGCGTTACATAGAACCCAATCGACGTTAATAGGTGCAGCAATCGCGATTCTCTTCTCTTATTTTTCACATCCAAAAACTCCCGCAGGACGAACCATCGATCAAATTTCAAAACTTGGTAGCAAGTGCGCAGCCCTGCTCTTAAAAATGTCTGCCGGCGTTGCGGCAGGTTTCACGGAAAAGGATGCCGGTAATTGGCTTGCGCAAGCACGGCTACTCACCGAAGAGATTCCCAAAGTACGGGCCCAAGCTCTAGAAGCGAAAAGTTTTGCGCGATGGTTTCCAACAGCAGAATATGACGAAGCTGAAGAGTTGTATGCCCGCGGAGTGGCAGTTGAACATACCGTCGTTCAAGTTCGAACAATTGCCCGAACCCTTTTTGATACCGCAGTGCAAGGGGGAGTAGAAGAAGGCACTCAAGAACAGATTGCTCAAGCGCTCGCCGCTGCGAGCGCTGCTATCTCAGAAAAATTAAAAGAGTTTGCGGTGGTTGATGGTGAGATAGGCGATAGCTCCATAACCGATAACGTGCGACAAGCTGGCGCAGATTTAACGGAGAAGTTAATCGAGGAAGCCAAGAGCGCAGATCCTGAACAATTGGCGCGAAGCATTTCGATTGTCACTAATCTCGAACGTATCGCCGATTCCCTTGATCAGAGCTCGCCTGCGCTAGATAAAGTCGCTACCCCTGATGAACCTGCGGAGCAGAAGGTAATAAAAGACTTTCCAATTACACGTAGGATAAGGCGAGTTTTTAGAAAGTACTTTTAGATACCACTAATAGCAATCATGGTAACAATGCCGATAAGAACTACGAGTGTGACAATTCGCCGAGTGCGGTTACTCATATTTAGAGCTTATCTACTACATACTCGATACACGTTGTGAGTGCATCGATATCGGCAGGATCAACAGCAGGGAACATGCCGATACGCAATTGATTCTTTCCCAGCTTGCGATACGGCTCAGTATCAACGATGCCATTTGCACGAAGTACTTTTGCAACGGCCAAGGCATCGATGGAGTCATCAAAATTGATTGTGCCAACCACTTTCGAGCGCATCGCGGGATCAGTTACAAATGGGGTTGTGTAAGAGCTTTTTTCAGCCCAGCCATAGAGAATTTCCGCGGATTTTCCACTTCGGCCAGCTGAGAAAGTTAATCCACCGTTCTCATTCATCCATTCAATCTGCTCAGCAAGAAGCATCAAGGTAGCTACCGCGGGAGTGTTGTACGTCTGATCAAGTTTGCTATTTTCAATTGCTATTGAAAGATCTAAGAAAGCTGGCGTCCAACGATTGGTAGCAGCAATCTTTTGGTTTCGCTCGAGAGCAGCAGGGCTCATCAGCGCGAGCCAGAGACCACCATCTGAAGCAAAAGATTTTTGAGGCGCGAAGTAGTAAGTGTCGAACTCTTTTGCATCGACGAGCAATCCACCAGCTGCGCTCGTTGCATCAACTAAAACAATCCCATCATTTCCGGCGCCTACTGGTCGCTTAATCTCCATAGCAACACCCGTAGAGGTTTCATTATGGGTAAGTGCATAGGCATCAACTGTCGAATCTGCAATAGGGAGTGGGTGACTTCCTGGAGCGCTCTCAATAACAATGGGATCACCAAGAAATGGTGCGCTCTTCACGCCACTAGCAAACTTGGACGAGAACTCTCCAAAGACCAGATGTTGTGACTTCTGTTCAATAAGTCCAAAGGTCGCAATATCCCAAAATGCGGTGGATCCACCATTTCCGAGTACTACTTCATAACCTTCAGGAAGATTAAAGAGATCTTTAAGTCCGCGTCGAACTCGCGCAACAACATTTTTTACCGGCGCCTGACGGTGCGAGGTGCCCAGAATTGATGCACCACTTCCCGCAAGTGCAGATATCGCCTCGGAGCGAATCTTTGATGGGCCACATCCAAATCGCCCATCTTTAGGTTTGAGGTTTGCAGGAATAGTTATGTCAGCGCTCATATGCAGAGCCTACCGAAAGTCAGCGAGCACTGGCGTCACGGAGCTAATCGCACCCGCGACCACCCGCCTGCTACACGCGCATAACGAAGTCGATCATGAAGTCGCGAATATCGACCTTGCCAAAATTCAAATGAGTGAGCAATCGCACAGAAGCCACCCCAATGTTCTGGCATCGGGACAACGCTTCCTTCTGGATAGCGCTCTGCTATTTCTTTCCAACGCCTCTCAAGTACATCACGACTAGTTATTTCCATTGATTGATCGCTAGCCCATGCGCCAATCTGACTTGACCATGGACGTGAGGAGAAATATTCCTCTGACTCACCGCGGGAAACTTTCTCAACCCGCGCCGTGATAATTACCTGTCGCTCCATGGCATACCAAGGAAAGAGCAGTGACACTTCTGGATTGGAATCGAGAGCGCGCGCTTTAGCAGAGTTGTAATTGGTGAAGAAGGTGCAGCCGCCGCGCTCGCGGTCAAACCCTTTGAGGAGAACGGTCCGCGATGCTGCCTGGTCCCCGCCAAAGGTACTGAGCACCATTGCGTTGGCCTCGACGATGTAGGGGTTGGCTGCAGCCTCTGCGAGCCAGCTCTCGAAGAGCGTGGTGGGATCGGCGCCAGCGCTAAACTCAGATAGCCCCTCATCCCCGTAGGAGCGGCGCATAGCCTTAATTGCCTCACCAATTGGCTCGCTCATGTATCTAATCTAGCCCCAGTAGGCAGGCGCGTACTCAAGTGGCGTGCGCCACTCATTTTTAGGGTTTATCTGGTTTGCCTCGGGTCAAAGCAAGGGCAGAATACGGGCAGAATATGGGGAGGTTTTCGACCCAGGAGAGAACAGAAGGAGATTCGCCCCATGGATGACTTTAAGCCCGGTCTTGAAGGTGTCATCGCTTTCGAATCTGAGATTGCTGAACCGGATAAAGAGGGAAGCGCACTCCGCTATCGCGGCGTTGATATCGAAGATCTTGTAGGTCGCGTGACATTTGGAAATGTCTGGGGACTGCTCGTCGATAATGAATTTAATCCAGGACTTCCTGCTGCAGAGCCATTCCCACTTCCCGTTCACTCTGGTGACGTCCGCGTTGATGTGCAATCAGCGATTGCGATGCTTGCACCAGCATGGGGTTTAAAGCCGCTACTTGATATCTCTGATGAAGAGGCGCGAAATAATCTTGCTCGCGTTTCTGTTATGGCGCTCTCCTACGTTGCGCAATCTGCACGCGGAACTTGGCAACCAATGGTTCCTCAAAGCGAGATTGATAAAGCACATACTGTTGTAGAGCGAATGATGATTCGTTGGCGTGGCGAGCCAGATCCATTACATGTTCGCGCAATTGATGCGTACTTCGTATCCGCTGCAGAGCACGGCATGAATGCATCTACTTTCACTGGACGAGTTATTGCATCTACAGGCGCCGATGTTGCAGCGGCAATTTCGGGTGCAATTGGGGCAATGTCCGGTCCGCTTCATGGCGGTGCTCCGCTTCGAGTGTTACATATGATTGATGAGGTGGAGAAGACTGGCGATGCTCGTAAGTATGTGAAAGATGTGATGGATCGTGGCGAGCGCTTGATGGGCTTTGGCCACCGCGTATATCGCGCCGAAGATCCACGGGCACGGACACTTCGCCGCACCGCTAAAGAACTTGGCGCACCTCGTTACGAAATCGCACTTGCACTCGAGCAAGCTGCGCTCGCCGAGCTACAAGAGCGTTATCCAGAGCGAGTCCTTGCAACAAACGTTGAGTTCTGGGCTGCCGTAGTCCTTGATTTCGCTCAAGTTCCGGCACCTCTCTTCACCTCGATGTTTACCTCCGCACGTACCGCTGGTTGGGCTGCACATATTCTCGAGCAGAAGAAGACTGGTCGCTTGATTCGTCCATCTGCACGGTACACAGGCCCTAGTCCACGTAAGCCAGAAGATGTAAAGGGTTGGGATAGCTCAATCCACTCGCTCCATAACTAACACGTTCGCATCTGCGCTGGAGGTCACGATGGCTAGCAATTCCAGCTCAGCAAATTCAGTTGCGATTATGTGGTTTCGGCGTGACTTACGCTTAATTGATCATCCAGCCTTATCAGATGCGGTCGCTAACTCTGATGCGATCATTCCGCTCTTTATTTTGGATGAGAAATTAATTTCCCATGCCGGAAGTAAGCGCCTTACATATATGGCAAATTCGTTGCGAGCTTTAGATGAATCTCTAGGAAATAAATTACATATTCGCGTAGGTGATCAGGTGGAAGTTCTGAAGTCTTTGATGAGTCAATATAACATCACCGGTGTTTACATCTCGGAAGAGTTTGAACCATATGGTGTAGCGCGCGACAAGCGCGTTGAAGAGGAAGGGATACCACTAATTCGCGTTGGTAGTCCCTATGCAATTTCTCCAGGGCGAGTGCGCAAGCCAGATGGTACAAATTATCGGGTCTACACACCTTTTTATAAGGGATGGGTAACACATGGTTGGCGTAAACCGATTTCGGCTCCAAAAAATATTAATGCGATAACACCAGATGCGAGCGCTCGAAATTTTCCAACGTGGAGCGCGCCCGAAGATAGTGAAATTCTTGAGGCAGGAGAGCGCGCTGCTCACAAGAGGTGGAATGAATTTAAAAAGGGCGCGCTAGCCAATTACGACGAAGCGCGAAATATGGCAGGAATTGATGGCACGAGTAAATTAAGTGCGCACCTTAAATGGGGAGAGATCCATCCCCGAACTCTTTTAGCCGAATTAGGTGAGAGCAAAGCACATGAAGTCTTTCGAAAAGAGATAGCGTGGCGAGAGTTTTATGCCGATGTCTTGCATCACTATCCGCACACAGAGAAGGAGTACTACGCGCCACAATTTTCTGGCATGCGCTATGACGAACCTGGAGAGAAATTTATTAAGTGGTGTGAAGGTAAGACGGGCTACCCCTTCGTTGATGCAGCGATGCGTCAGATAGTCAAAGAAGGGTGGATGCATAATCGAACTCGAATGGTAGTTGCATCATTCCTCGTTAAAGATTTACATATCGAATGGCAGCATGGCGCAAATTTCTTTATGGAGCACCTTGTCGATTTTGATGTTGCCTCAAATAGCCATGGCTGGCAGTGGACAGCAGGATGTGGCACCGATGCATCGCCGTATTACCGAGTTTTTAATCCAATTGAGCAAGGAAAGAAATTTGATCCAGATGGAGCGTATATAAAGAAATATGTTCCAGAGCTTCGTCATTTAGATGGCGACCAAATACATGAACCCTGGCTCTATCTCGATGGATATAGCCAGGGGTATGTTGAACGTATTGTCGATCACGCCGCGGAGCGGATCGAATCCCTTGCTCGTTTAGAAGAGCTTAAGCAAGGAAGTTAGTGAACTGCCAAGGGTCGCTCTCATCGTATTCACGGTGATTCCATCCTTTGAATGGATCAAAGCGAGTAGCGAGCGGGTCCCAATCAACTGCATCTGACCAAATAGTTCCTAGATATGGCTCGATTAGCGGGAGCACCTCGCGCCAGGGCAGATCATCGGGAACCGTCAAACCTGCCTCTGGATTGGCCATCGCCCAGGCGACTGCGGCATAAACCGAAGCAGCAACCTGAAGCGTCGTCGCAGATTGTCCTGGAGCAAGCGTGCGCGCTTGTTCAATGGAGAGAAGTGAACCGCACCACCATGATGTATATGGGTGGCCCATCAACAGAACTCCTAGGCGATCTTCACCGCTAATGATCTCTTCATTCATAATTCGTTGATCACTTTGTAAATTCCATTGTCGCATCTCTGTTTCGCGCATCGATGCAATCGCAGCATCGGTGGGACAGTAGGCGTAATGCACAGTTGGACGGTAGATAGCTTTGCTGCCATCCCAAACAGTTAGATGATCTGAGAGAGTAAATGCCTCACCGTGGCGAATTACCATTCCTGTCGTTTCACAGGATGGCACCCAAGAACGAACCCACGTTGTGGCACCAGGTTGCGCTAGTGCAATCTGGTTCTGTGGACCTACTTTGTGGGTGTAGGCAGTTGGTGGCAATTTCTTTTCATGAGTACCCCAACCAAGCTCCGCTGGCGCGATGCCCTCTTCATAAAATCCTTCGACGCTCCAGGTATTAACAAATTCATCAACCCGCTTTGGTTTATCAGAAATTTGAGTATCTCGTTCTGCAATATGAATCACTCGAACATCGAGCGCATGTGCAAGAGCCGGATAGTTATCCTCGCCAATCGCTCGCTCGACTGAGTCAAGCGCGATAGAAGATTTACGCTCTTTTACCGCGCGAGTTCCAATTTCGATAAGTGCACGTTTCACAAGGTGGGAAACCATTCCCGGATTGGCGCCATGCTCCACAATTGCGGTGGCACCTTTCTTATTCCAGCCAGCTTTCATCTCTCGCAGCCGCATATGTCGGTAATAGAGAGTCCGTTCAATCGGATCACGTGATGATCCACCAGCGTAGGGCTCCCACTCTTCTATTGAGGTATTGAGATAGAGAACGCCATTGTCATGGGCCCAACCGATGATGGCATTTGCATCGATATTCCACGCTAAATCGAGGAGAAAATCTCCAGGAGCGAGATATTTTTTGAGAAACTCATCCATATTTTCTTTGGTGAGTCGATCAATAATGTACGTGGCACCGGCATTAATCGAGGATGTAAATCGATCTCGATTATCTTTGAAATCCACAATTGTCACTTGATGAGGTTCGACTAATTTGTCGAGAAGGATAGGAACGACACATTGCGAAACGGATCCTGCACCGAGGACTAATACTCGATTGTGGAATTTTGCGGCCAACGAACCTCCCAAGGATGACGCGAGTAACGCGAGGATTAAGAACGGACCAACAAATCGTAGGGCATAAATTCCACTCTCAATTACCGGTATAACTGGGGAGCTTCAGGTTGGCTATTAGTGAGTAGAACGTTTCGCGACATACATCTGGCCATCTGCCTGCTCCAACGGATTTTCAGCGGATGTGATGGCGGTTGTGCCGACGCTAACTGTGAGCAGGAGCGGATGGTGGCCAACATATATTGGTGTGGTCAGGCATCGATGTAGCCGCTCCACTAGTTCGTCAACGCTCTGCCCTTGCCGCTCAATCAAAGCGGCGAATTCATCTCCACCTAAACGCGCCAAGTAACTGCTAGTTGTCAGGACTGCCTGAAAGCGGTGAGCTACTTCGCGGAGCACCAGATCCCCTGCGCTATGGCCATGTAGGTCATTGACTTCTTTAAATCGGTTGAGATCAAGTAGCAGTAGCTCCCAAGAACCATCGCGAGGCAGCGCTTCCAAACGGGTAAAGAACTCCCGTCTATTTCCAACGCCCGTCAATTCATCGGTCACAGCGAGCTCTTTATGAATTTTTCCTTGCTCAGCTTCCTCCAGCGCAACGGCCATTCGAATAAAGGCAAGTAACAAGGTGATGACCGCTGGCAGTAAAGCAAGTTCGGAGTTTTGTTTTGGGCTCAAGGAGTACCAGCCAAGAATTGATAGCGAAAGTCCCAGGGCAAGAAAAATTGCGGGGTAGGTGTTAAGCGCCCTAGTTCTATGCTGAATCAGTTTCGGAAATGTAGCGGTAAGAAGTAGCGCAAGGAGCCAACCTTCATCTACTAAACTACCGACAACATAGCGATCGTTACTAAATAACCAGAGATACCCAACATCACTTAGAGTAAAAATAACAATTGCACTCATCATTACAAAATATTCTCTTGTGATGCCATTTCTTATTCCAATCACGACTAATGAAGCGATGAGAAGTAAGTCACCGATTGGGTAGAAGGTAAGCAGAAAGACTTCCAATGAGGATCGAGCGTTAGAAGTTGCTGATAACGCAACTGAAGTGAGAAGCGAAGAAATGCCGAGAGTAATTATGAGCGAATCAAGTATTTGTGACTTTGTGAGCGCCTTTAACTGTTGACTTCTCAAAATGTAAAAAAATAAGAGTGGATAAAGCAAGAGATATCCCACCCCACTCCATTGTGAATAGCTAGAGAAGATTGATCCCAGAGTCCAGCAGCTGATAGCTGTTGCGATAATCCACTCTCTTTTCCACGCAGCCCATATCGCGCTGCATGTGAGAATGGCGTTATAGAGAAGAACATCCCATAAAAAAGAATTGCCAGCCTCGGTAATTGCGCCAACTAAATGAATTAAACCAACCCAAACGGGAAGGAATCTCAAGAGCCGTGACATACCTGAACGTTAGGGGAGGATTTACTGAGAGAGAAGAGAAAACTCCGCCTTGCTAGTACAGATAGGGCATAATGGGCAGATGGAAATAAATCGACGGAATTTTTTATGTGGCTCTCTATTGGCAGCTTTGGGCACGACAAGCGCTTTTGTTGAGAGCGCTGCTGCCGCTGCTGGAGTTAAGAAACTCGCAGATGGTTCGGTTGAGGTGACTTTAGGATCAGTGAAGTCTTTGGCAAAAATTGGCGGGATAGCGCTACTTGGTGATGTGAACGGCGCCCCAGCCGCTTTAGTACGTACTGGAGCAAAAAAATATGTCGCGTTAGATTTACGGTGCACCCATGCAAGAGTAACTGTGAAGCCAAAAGCTGGCGGTTTTTACTGCGAGCCATCACAAGGTGGCCATGGTTCTGCGTTTTCAAGTACAGGTGCAGTGAGTCAGGGTCCAGCGGGTGCGCCACTGAATCGATTGTCAGTAGCTATGAAAGGAAATAAAGTAATTGTTAGTTAAATACCAACAGTGCATGCAAGATCGCGCACGCTTAACGCCATCTCATACATATTTTTAGCAGTTCGAGATAGTTTGTCAAAGGAATCTAGAAGCGCAGCTTTTGATTTAGCGAGCTCATCTTTATCTGCTTGAGTAAGACCTGTTTCTGCCTCTGCAGTCGCAAATTGAGCAAGGAGCTCGACTTTCTCCTGAAGCTTCTTTGCGTAAGCTTTCTTGCCAGCAAGATATTGGTTATTTGAATCAATACATTCTTTGATAAGCCAGGTTAACTTCGCTTTCTTAACCGTGGGATTTTGCTGACAGATGTAATCAAAGCCAGCAATCTTTGTTCGTTGGTTGATCTTTGTGCAGGAGCCACCAGCCTGATTCGCTGCCTGTGCGGGAGCGCTCACCAACCCAAGTAAGAGAAAAATTGCGGTTGCTATTGCGGGAAGGCGTTTGGTCATAGGCAAAGCCTAACTTTTTTTCTTTAGAAACCTTGGGATTTCGCGCATCGGCAGTTGAGGATTTCCTGTGAAATCCGACTATTTGCGCTGTTTCCGTCGAACACCTAATCCAGCCCGGCGAACTAAAGTCCGAGGTAGATGGCGGATAAGGAATGTGAGAATTCGATAGTGGGCACCGGGGATTGAGAGCGCTTCACCCCGGATCACGGCTTTCATTCCCTCTGCAACAACCTGATTCACCTCAAGCCAGAGCCACTTGGGTAGCCCCGACATATTCATCTTTCCTCGTTGATGGAATTCGGTATGTGTAAATCCAGGTGCGAGAGCGGTGACATGAATGCCTTCTGCTGCAAGATCAACTGCAAGATACTCAGAGAATACAGTTACCCAAGATTTTGATGCGCTATACGTGCTGCCGGCAATCCACCCAGCCACGCTACTGACATTAATAATGTAACCCTTTTTATTCTCTCTCATAAACGGGATAGCAGCATGGGTTAATCGCATCACCGCGGTTACCAATAATTGAAGATTTTCATTTTCACGTTCAATATCTCCATCTGCAAATCTCTTGTTAATGCCAAAACCCGCGTTATTGACTAAGAACTCAACGCCACCTGCTGCAAGTCGGTTTTCAACTAGATTCATTCCTTCTTTTCGAGATAAATCAGCAACTAATACCTCACAACGAATCCCAAAATTTGCTTCTAAAAGAGTCGCACGTTCTTGTAGTCGACTTACATCTCGCGATACCAGAATTAAGTTGTAACCCTTACTGGCAAGTTGATCGGTAAATTCCGCACCAATACCTGCACTTGCTCCTGTGACTAAAGCCCACATAGTTGATGCTGTTACCTTTCAATTATTCGAAGTGCTGCAGGAGCATGAATCGGAACGACCGGATAACGAGGTGAGATAGGTCGAATCCGCTGGTATGGCTCGCCTTGCAATGGACGTTGGTCAGATTCTCCAAAATTTGGCCAGAGCGAGACTGCCCGCTCTGCTTGCGCTGTGATTGTTAACGAGGGGTTGACGCCTAAGTTTGCGGTGATTGTAGAACCGTCGATGACGTGCAAGGTTGGGTAGTTCCAGACTCGATGATATGCATCGATAACGCCCTCTGCCGAGCTTTTGCCAATTACGCAGCCTCCAACGAAATGTGCGGTGAATGGTGCATTCACTAAGTCTCCAATATGTCCGCCAGCAATTCCGCCATATCGTTGGGCAATTTTTCGGGCAGTCTCATTTGCGGCAGGGATGTATGTTGCATTTGGACGATCCGAATCATTCTCCGAAGTTAGTCGCCAGCCAAAGATTCCCCGCTTGCTATGAACTTTTATCGCAGAGTCAACATCCTGCATAACCAGAGCGATAACAGTTCGTTCGCTCCATTTTTTAACATTGAGAATCGTGAGAATTAATCCTGGTTTACGTACTAGCGTTTTTAACCATTGTCTGCGTCGTTCTTTTACATGGAATCCATCAGTCATAGCAGTCTGAAGTAATCCCATTAAATTACTTCCTTTTCCATAGCGCACTGGCTCCACGTGCGTATTCTCATCAGGATAGAACGAGGAAGTGATTGCTGCACCGTGGCTAAAGTCGATATCTGTATTTGGCATGATGGCGCCGACCAACGATTCACTATTGGTTCGTGAGAGTTCGCCAAGTCTGGGTGAGATTTTTGGTAATTTTCCAGAAGCCTTCATTTTATGGAGCAACTTCTGAGTGTTGTATGTACCCGCAGCGATGATTACTTGATCTGCAGTAAAGATTTTTTTTCGACCGAACCACGAGTTACTACTAGAGGCGACTACTTTCCAGCCGCCAGCAATTTCTTCCAGTGATTGCGCTGTTGTCAGTGGGAAGACTTCGGCGCCAGCCCCTTCGGCAAGACCTAAATAGTTTTTTGGCAGAGTGTTTTTTGCATTATGGCGGCAGCCAGTCATGCAGCTGCCACATTGCAGGCAGCTAATTCGTTCTGGACCTACTCCACCGAAGTAAGGATCGCTCACCAACTCACCAGGCTTTGTACCAAAGTGCACGCCAAGTGGAGCCATAGTGAATGTGTCGCCCACGCCCATTTCGTCGGCAACTTCTTTCATCGCTTTATCTGAATTAGTGAAGTACGGATTTTTTTGCACTCCTAGCATTCGCTCAGCTTGGTCATACCATGGCGAAAGCTCTGACTTCCAATCGGTAATCTCACTCCATTGCGGATCCAAAAAATATCTATCGTTAGGTCGATACAAGGTATTTGCGTAAACGAGTGAGCCACCACCAACGCCTGCTCCGGCGAGTATTAACACACTAGGCAGCGCGTGGATTCGTTGTATGCCAGTCAGTCCTAATTTTGGAAAGAAGAGAAAGCGAGATAACCGCCACGATGTTTTCGGGAAATCTTTATCAGAGAAACGTCGACCAGCTTCAAGAACACCGACTCGATAACCTTTTTCACTGAGTCGAAGAGCGCTAACGCTGCCACCAAAACCTGATCCAATAATGAGGACATCAAAGTGTTTGGTCATACAGTTATATCGCTTGCATCCTCTTCACGTAGCCCCCAACCGGTGCCGTATTGCTCTAATTTATCTAAATATGGTTTTGCTGGGAACCACTCTGGGCCATTTACTCCCTCAGGCTTCCAGATTCCTTCATGAATTAACTCCATGGCAATTACCGGGTTAATTGCGGTCTGCCAAACCACAGCTTGGTCGCCGTAATGCTCCATCGACCAGGCGTTATCAACGACGTGATAGAGGTATACCGCTCGGGGCTTGCCATCTTTATCTAGACCTTTCACGAGCGCGCCGGCGCAGGTTTTCCCTTTCATGCGGGAACCCAGAGTTGCTGGATCAGGCAGCGAGGCAGAGAGCAAATCTCGAGGCGAGACAGGGATTCCTTGTACGTCAACGCTCTCCTTTCGATCCATGCCGAGCAAATGAATGGTTTTCAAAATAGTGATGAATTGATCACCTAATCCATATTTAAAGTTGACACGCTTAGCATCAATTTTTTGAGGAATAAGCACAACCTCTTCGTGCTCAACATTGACACATTGCACTGGACCAATCCCTTCAGGGAAATCAAAAGTTTCGATTCCACTAAATGGCTCGGTAGTAAACCACCCACGACCATCTTCCCAAACAATTGGCGGATTTAAACACTCTTCAATGGTTGTCCAAATTGAAAAAGAAGGAGCAAATTCATAGCCTTCAACAACAATATTAGATCCATCGAGAATTGTTATTTGATTAATGCGAGAGAAAAGCTCCTCTGCGGCATATTTTGCAAAAACATCACTTAAGCCCGGTTCAATTCCCATTCCAACGAGCGCGTAGATACCACGCTCGGACCAGTTCCAATCTCGTGCAAACTGTTCATCGCCGAGTTTAACGCCGGTTTCACTGTAGGGATAGTGCGGATGTGGGCGTGATAACGACATCGCCATATCCATGTAATTAGTATTTTCAATTTCGCAGGCGAGAAAAATTGGCATGACAAAACGTGGATCAACGGCATTGATGACGATATCTGGTCGAGTCTTTCGGATTAACTCGCGGATATCTTCGAGTTCTGCGGCATTGACTTGGGCAGCAGAGAATCGGGCATCTTTAACGCGAGTAACCGCCTCTTCGGCACGGGCGAGGGTGCGATCAGCGATTACCGCGCTAGTGATAAAAGAACGTCTAGATGCAATGTTGGCTATTGCGCGCCCAACACCGCCGGCGCCAATAACAAGGGCTCTCATAAAAAATAACTCCTGAACTTTGCCCCTAGGCTAATACATATGGTGAAAGTTCGCAAAACTAATGGAGACTCATAGATACTAATAGATACTAGTGGATAATTGCGATTCATGAGTAACTAGTCCTCGTAGCTCAGTTGGATAGAGCGATCGCCTCCTAAGCGGTAGGTCACCAGTTCGATTCTGGTCGGGGACACACGTTAAGAGAAAATTACGGTGCGATTTCCAAGTAAGAAAATTCGATCTTCTGCATATAACCGAACTGCTTTTGCAAGAACTCGACGCTCAATATCGCGACCAATCGAGACAAGTTCTTCTGGAATCGCAGCATGAGTTACGTGTGCAATATCTTGTTCAATGATAGGTCCCTCATCAAGATCTTCAGTAACAAAGTGCGCCGTTGCACCAATAATCTTTACACCTCGCTCATAGGCTTGATGATATGGACGCGCGCCCTTGAAGCCCGGCAGGAACGAATGATGAATGTTGATGATATGGCCGGCAAATTCTTGGCAAAATTCTTTTGAGAGAATTTGCATATAGCGCGCAAGAACAACAACATCAATCTCAAGTTTTTGAATACGGGCCATGACCTCAGTCTCGTGCCTCTTTTTATCCTGAGAATTTACTGGCAGACATTCGAAAGCAATGTTATGCGATTCGACTAAGCCTCGAAGATCTTCGTGATTTGAGATTACTAACGGAATCTCTAGCGGTAATTCACCCAGCTCGCGAAGGTAAAGAAGGTCTCGAAGGCAATGGCTCTCTTTTGTCACCATAACCAGCGCCCGAGGTCGCTTGCTCACCTCTCGAACCTTGAGCTCTGGATTGAAGCCAGCAAGTTCTCTCTGAAGAATCTGCTCGGCATCGTTCAATGAAATGTTGGTGGTAAAACGCGTGCGCATACAGAACATGCCGGTGAGGGGATCGGTGAATTGCTGGTTCTCGATGATATTTCCATCGCTCTTTAAGACCGCTTCAGTCATCGCGTGCACAATGCCTGCTCTATCTTTGCATGTGAAAGTCGCTAGCAAATCCATTGGAGCATTCTAGTTGATGGTTAGTGAGAGATGGAAAAGCGCTTGAGCGCCTTTGGAGCCCACCAATTTGCCCTTCCAAACATCCTCATCAATGCTGGTACTAGGAGCGCGCGAACGATTGTTGCGTCAAGAAGAATCGCGAATGCCACACCAAGTCCAAGAATTTTGATAGATGTTACGCCGCTAAGAACAAAAGAGGCAAAGACCACAGAGAGAATGAGCGCTGCAGCAGTCACAATACGTGCGGATTTCTGGAGACCATATGCCACCGCTTCGGTGTTATCCCCACGCCGTTCATATTCCTCTTTAACGCGTGAAAGTAAAAAGACTTCATAGTCCATGGAGAGGCCAAAAGTAGTGAGTAGCATCAAAATAATCATTCCGGTATCGACAGTACCCGTTATAGTGAAGTCACCTAAGAATTTTGCCAAATTGCCTTCAATGAAAATCCATGTGATGACGCCTAGGGTCGCGCTTAGGGAGAGTATGTTGAGGAGCACTGCTTTGATAGGAAGAAGAATCGAACCGGTAAATGCAAAGAGCAGAATAATCACGCTAAGGAAGACCCAACCAAGTGCCCATGGCAGTGCCCGCGCGATACCGTTTTGAGTGTCGGTGTAATCAGCGGCAACGCCCCCAATAAGCAAACCTTCTGGTGCTGGGATTTCTCGGATGTCGTTGATTAAACGCTGTGCATCTGTGGTGCGTGGACCCATTTTATGAATTGCCTGGAACCGGATGATGCCATTAGCAGAAGTGTTTCCGGAGACTTCTATTATTCCAGGTACGTTTTTAATTCTACTTTTGTAGTCAGCAATTTCTGCAGTCGAAAGATTTTTTTCACCATTTATAAAGAGAAATTCAACAGGAGTTGCTTCACGCCCAGGAAAGCGCTCGTCAATTAGCTTTGAGGTCACGGCAACGGGATGTGATTTAGGGAGAACAGTGACATCTGTTTGCCCAAATGCGATGTTGCGAATGGGTGCCGCCAGTATTCCTAAAAGAATTAATGTGAGAATGGTGATGGTCAACGGCTTGCGCATCACAAAACGCGCTAGATCAGCCCATCGGCCATCTTCTCTGGGAGTTACAGAAGACTTTTTTATGACCCATGAATCAATTCTCTTTCCGATTAGTGCCAGCGTCGCGGGCAGCGGAATGAGAGCGCCCAATACGGCGAGGCCAACTACGGCTATACCTGCATATCCGAATGACTTGAGGAAGTTCAACGGGAACAACAAAAGCGAGGCAAGGGTCACCAGAACTGTTAATCCGGAGAAAAAGACGGTTCTTCCTGCAGTTGCCACAGTTCTAACCACAGACTCTTGGATATTTTTCCCTTGATGAAGTTCTTCTCGAAATCTATTAACTATGAGGAGGGAATAGTCAATGCCAAGACCAAGTCCTAAACCAGTGATGAGATTCATCGCGTAGATGCTCACGTCGGTAATGAGCGTCAAGAGATAGATGATGAAGAAAGATCCCAAGATTGCGCTGATACCAACAACTAGCGGCATTCCCGATGCAATGAGTCCACCAAATACAAAGAGCAAGAGTAGAAAAGTTAGCGGTATTGCGATTGATTCGGATTTCTTGAGGTCATCGCTGATTTTTGTATTAATTGCATGGCCAACAGCGCCAGTTCCGGTGTAATAAATGGATAGCCCCTGGTAAGTGCTTCCAATTTTATCTTCCACACGTTTTGCTATTTCACTTAACCCATCAAAAGATTCTTCGTTACCGTAGACAAAGAGGTAGCCAGCTTTTCTATCCGCACTTAATAATTGTGGTGCACCAGTTGACCAATAAGAGAGAGTATTTTTGACTCCGGTGATAGAAGATATCTCATTTGAGATTTCTGTAACGGCATCGCGAACGCTCTGATCATCCACTGTGACGCCAGGGGAGTCGATGACAAGTAAAACCGCAGGATCTTCAACTTTAAAATCAGACTTCAAATATTCAAAGGCCCGCGAGGACTCACTCTTGGGGTCGTTATATCCACCACCATCAAGTTTTCCAAAAGCTTGAAAGCCGATTGCGCCAGCTGCAATCATCGTTAATAGTGAAATTAGTAGAACTAATTTGCTACGCCTTGCAACGAGTACGCCCAGCTTTTCAAACATGGCTATCCATTCCTCTTGAGTTCTTGACCGGTTTAATAATATGGACAATAATGTAAACGATGTTAACACCTAAGCGCAAAGGCGCGGACTACCACCATGGCGACCTCAAAAGCGCCGCAGTTATCGCTGCCCGCAATTTGGTCGCGCTCGGCGGCCCTCAAGCTCTCGGCATTAGGCCAGTAGCGCAAAAGCTTGGGGTGACGGCGCCTGCGCTCTACCGACACTTCTCTTCTTTGGAAGAATTACTCTCTGAGGTTTGCTGTAGCGCTTTAGAAGAGTTGGGCAATCTCATGTTGGCTCGACGGAGCAAGGTCCCGGTGAGAAAAGATAAGAAGAGGTATGAGATAGAGAAGTTTTATGCGATTGGCGATGCATATGTTGAATATGCCCAAAAATTTCCGCGCCTTTTTGAAACTGCATTTAATAACCCATCCGGGCATAAAGTGGGCGAGTACAACGACTTAGCTTGGAGAATTCTCAACGAGAGCATAGAGAATTTTGTATCCCTTGGCCTTACACCACGAAGTAAACGAAGAACTGCGCCGTTAGTGGCGTGGAGCGCGGTGCATGGTCTTGCTACCCTTGTCTCCAATCAATCTGTATCTCCATCAGATTTACCATTTTTTCGCAAGGCAGTAATGGATGGCGTTCTGGATTCTTTAGTTGGAAAGAATTTATAAATATGAGAACAGAAAATTTAGGACCTGAAGAATCTGATAATCAGATAGATCAGGAAGAGAGTCAAAAAGGCTCCAGTCGTGATGACGAGATTCTTCGAGAGAAGCCACCGCATCATTAGTTGAGAAAGTGATTCTCTAATGGTTACATATGCTGTAATTAAAAAAGCAATTAATTTTCTAATGACATCACGGTCTTGAGTAGTAGTTAGTTTGAGAAAAGTATGTTCGAAGCGATGGGTAGCCATCAATCCAGGCTTCCATATTCAGTCTTCAGGCTTTACTGGCTACTCCTTGGCTGTGGAAGATGGCTTACTTCCCTCGGAGCTAGAGCTAGACCTAGAGCTAGAGCTGTCGCCTACGTTGTTACGTGAATCAGTGCGGTAGAAACCGGAACCCTTAAAGTGAACGCCAACCGGCGCAAATACTTTTCGAGCGGCAGCGCCACATTTCGGGCACGGCTGCTCTGAGCTATCTATGAAGGATCGGCTCGCTTCAAAATCCAATGAGCAGGAGTCGCAGAAATACTGGTAGGTCGGCATCGATTACCACTCCCTTCGCACCCTCTGAACACGGAAAATGTGCCTGCCAATGTGGGCCCCACTAGTTTAGAAGCGTGGGACGATAGGGGCTAATCGAGGACTTTGGGGGCGCTGCAGCAGTGAATTTTCGAGTGCGCTGTAATTTTACGGGAGCCTTTCTCTTGGCGCTCTGTGCTTTAGTAGCCACTCCCGCTCAGGCAATGGATTTAGTTGCATCTGATCCTGCAGCGAACTCAACAATCAAAACCGCGCCAAGCGCAGTTACCTTGACCCTTTCGAGTGAGATTTCAGAAGCTGGAAGCTCTATGAGCGTTCGCGCACCAAGTGGTCGGGCTGTTGATGACGGCTCGCTCTTGATTGATGGCGCTCAAGCGCTAATAGGTCTCTCCACTCTAACGGAATCTGGTACTTACACCGTCACCTATCAATTTATGGGTGCTGAAGGTGAACTTCTCTCTGGCTCCTACAGATTTACCTATGATGCGCCCGCGGTAGTTTCCACACCAACGACAGCAGCAACGGGATCACCTTCTCCTAGCGAAAGCGAAGTGAGTCCAGCTCAAGCAACTGGCAAGAGTTCAATAGCGACCGATATTTTTATGATCTCCCTGCTCATCATTTCTTTTCTCGTCTTAATCTTTATTGCTAGATCACTTAGAAAACCAAAACTAAAAAAGCGAAAGAAGAAATGATCTCGCTCTTTAAATTTCTTGCTTTAGCTAGCTCATTTTCCTTAGTTGGAATTTTTCTTTCTTTGGCATTCTTGTTGGAAGAGATTGAAGGATATTTTCAAGAAGCTGGCAATAAGTTAAGAAGATTACTTTCACCGATAGCATCAATTTGGGTGCTATCCACGATAGGCCTCTTTTTAAGTGAGTTAGCAGTGATAGTAAATCGCCCCTTGCTGGAAGTGTTTAACGGTAATTTAATTCGTTCATTTGCGTTACAAGTTATTTTAGGAAAAGTCCTTCTCATCAATATCCTCGCAGCGTTAATCGTTTTAGTCGCCGTTAACTTTATCAAGCGCACAGGAGGAGCGGTCGCCTTGATGGCGATTACTTTTCTTGGCTTACTCGCTCCATATTTAGAGAATCACAATGCTTCCTCTGGCCATCACATGCTTGCCGTTGGGCTAGTTGTGGTGCACGTTCTTGCACTCGCACTGTGGGTTGGTGGCTTAGTTGCGTTAGCGCTAATGAGCACATCGGAGCGAGAACTAGCCCATCCACGTTTTCATCAGATAGCTCTTTGGTCACTTGCAGCTGTCGCGATTACTGGAGCGCTCAATGGTTGGATTCGGCTAGGTTCGATAAGCCATATCGGAAGTCGATATGGCGTTCTTCTCCTCGGAAAATCAATTCTGCTTATTCTGATATTTACTATCGCTTTTACGAGCTATCGCAGAAATAAAGAGAGAGTGCAGGAGAGGACGCTAACAAGACAATTAGCAATTGAAGGAGCCCTATTTGTAATTACGATGGCAATGGGAGTGGCTCTTGGACAGAGCGCACCACCACAATCAGAGAGCGATGCGGTGATTCATCCGATTCTTGGATCACCAATGCCCCAGTCGCCCAATTTCTCTCGATTGCTATTGGGCTACGAACCCAACGGACTATTTCTTGCTTTTCTTGTCCTCCTTGTTGCTCTCTATATAAGAGGTGTAGTCGCTCTGACGCGACGCGGAGATAAGTGGCCGATCAATCGGACCATCTTCTTTGCGTTAGGAATAAGCGTTGCCGATTTTGCGGTGAATGGTGGCCTGGGTGTGTATTCCCATGTCACTTTCTCATTCCACATGGTCGCTCATATGGCGCTTGCAACAGTTGCGCCGATTGGAATTGTTTTAGGAGCGCCAATCACTCTCGCCCTTCGTACCTTGCCAATTGGACGCACACCACAAGAGCGCGGCGTTCGAGGGTTTGCTCTCGCGTTACTTCACTCACGTTATTCAAGATTCCTTACTAACCCAATCGTTGCGATGTTAATTTTCGACGGCTCGATGTTTGCGCTGTACTTCACAGATTTATTTAAGTGGTTGATGAGCTACCACTTTGGCCACTTCTTTATGGAGATGCACTTCTTTATTGTGGGTTTTTTATTCTTTGCTTCGCTCATCGGAGTCGATCCGATTCCCAACAAGTTTCCCTTTGTGGGTCGGATAGTTGTCATCCTGGCTGCGATGAGTATCCATGCGTTCTTCTCTATTTCGTTAATGTCATCAAGCGTGTTAGTCGACGGTGGATATTTCGCATCGCTAGAGCGGCCGTGGTGGCCTGACTTACTTGGGGACCAACGAACTGGCGCAGCCTTTGGCTGGGCGTTTGGTGAGGTGCCAATTCTTTTGGCGCTTGCAGCGACATTTGTGC
>Ga0214923_10002462_pt1 | contig 24607 bp, 37 predicted proteins | sample LL1510_MetaG_FD_177993 | JGI IMG/M metagenome (GOLD analysis project Ga0214923, IMG submission 177993) | Freshwater microbial communities from Lake Lanier, Atlanta, Georgia, United States - LL-1510 | ecosystem: Environmental > Aquatic > Freshwater > Lake | place: USA: Georgia | collected...
AGTATCCCGGTACCATTATCTTCTTATACTTTAGGAGCCAATAGTCCTCTTAGCACAATAAGAACAACAGAAGCTAATCTTAATGGGTTTTATACTAATTTTACCACGTTTGATGCAAGTTCTTTTAAAATAGGATTTAATCAAGGCTTTACCCATCTACAACCCGGTTCTTCATATGAATTAAGAAACAGAGTGCCTTTTACTTTATTTGCTCCTTTAAAAAGTGAGATGGGAGATGTATATGCTATGGGAAATAATCAAAATGGACAATTTGGACTTGGGCATTTATTAACTTATAGTATACCCTTATATAGGGAATCATCTTTTACGGGAACTATTTCTGCTGAAAATATTTATGGTAACTGGGTTAAAATAATTGAATACGCTGGTAGTGTTTTGGCGTTATCAGCTTGTGGGACAAAGAAGAAATTATTTGCTTGTGGTAGAAATGACTACGGACAATTAGGTTTAGGCTATACGTCCCCTCTCTCTGCTCCAGTTACCGTGTTTAATTATGTCCCTCATCCTACAAATAACGATTATGGGTGGATAGATATAGCAGCCGGATTACATAGTCTAGCAGTTGACGAATGGGGTGAGCTTTATTCTTGTGGTAGAAATAACTACGGGCAATTAGGTCTAGGTGACTCAGGGTTAGGAACAAATAGAAATATATTCACTCATGTTAATACAAATTTTCAACCCGGTATAAATCCGGTAGAAATAGACCCTCCTTCTATTTTCGTAGGTGTTTATCATTCTCTAGTAAGAGATCAAAATGGAGATTTATGGTCTTGTGGAGATAATCAATACGGTCAATTAGGTTTAGGAGATACGAATCAAAGAAATGATTTTACTCTTGTAGGTAACATAGGCTATCAAGATATAGGAGCTGGTGCTTATTGTTCTGCTTATCTTTCAAATAATAGAATGTATGCTTGTGGCAGGAATTATTTTAGCTACCCTGCTGTAACTTCTTTTTTTAGAATTGGTGTTAGTAACACTGCTGAAAATAATTTTTATACTACATTTACTCAAGAAATTTGTGGGTTTTCTGATATTCAAAATTTATGGGTAGGACTACGAGGTATTTTTGTAAGAAGATCTTCTTCAAATGTATTATGGGCATGTGGAGCAAATCAATGGGGTAATTTAGGTATGTTTAGTGTACAATCACAATTACCCGGGAGTGATCATAGATACGCTCTAGATAAACGTTCTTTGGAACCTACATTAATATCTTCTAATAATATTTACAATGTTATTCCAGCGCCTGGCTGGATGCCTATTTACAACTTTACTCCTGGTATTTTAAATTCTTATGATTCAGGTTCATCACTTACAAGACCTTATCCGTATTGGATAGATAGCCAAACACTTCAATTAAAAACTTTAGTTTTAGCAAATTCACCTATACCTGCAGAGCCAGGGTTTACACCGTATGAGAAAAACACTGATATAACAGGCAAATCTATAAATTTCTATAGTTCATATACTACAACTTTGTTTCATAACCGTTCATTACCACCATCTCCTACCCCTACACCTACAATTACGCTAACACCGACACCTACAATTACACCTACACCCGCATCTCCCGGTAAATTTGTATTTGTACCTGGAAGTAATTCAACTGGAAATCCAACAAATACAATTTATTTTTCAAACGATGGTATATTGTGGACTTCTCAAACAATTTCAATTACTGATTCTCTTAGAAGTATGGCTTATGATGCTATTAATAATCGAATGATAATACAAGGTACAACGAATACTTCTATAAGTGTTGATGGGGGGTCTACCTGGGCTAACGGGGGTAATGTAAATTTATCACATCAAATCAGAGATATAGTTTATGGAAATGCAGTTTATTCTGGTGTAGGAGGGACTTCTACAGTAGGTCCTTTTGGTACTTATAGCTCTAATAACGGCACAACTTGGACGACAACAAATTTACCGTTCCCAGGTAGTACTTCAAGGCAATGGAATAGCATAACTTTTGGTCAAGGTAAATTTGTTGCAGTATCGGCCGGTCGAGCAGCTACGAGAACTAATGTAGGAGGGTATTCAACAGACGGGGTTAATTGGACTGCTTCTACAATGCCTTTCACAGAGTGGTATATTATGACAAAATATGCAAATAATAGATTTATAGCAACAAGTTATACTGTAAATCCAAACGGAAACGGTATATCATACTCTTCAGACGGAATTAATTGGTCAGCATCGACCAGGCCTTCGACAACAGTTTTTACTCTACCTAGATCTATAGCTTTTAGCAATAATAGATGGATAGTTTTAGCTTCTCAAATGGAAGCTGCATATTCTGATGATAACGGTGTGACTTTTACTTTAATTCCTAGCTCTAAAGTTACTAATTTATTTACAGGTTCAGTTGATGCATTTACTGCAGGTAAAGGTAAATTTGTTTTAATGGTAACTGGCGCGCCAGAAGCGGGGTATACCAATAACAATCAGATTTTAATTTCTACGGATGGATTGAACTGGTCTCATTATCAAGCTAATTTTAAAACCGGTGGTGGTAAATTATACTTTATTGAAACAATATAAATAATATTATGCCAAACCCGCCGAATAATAATGATTTACAAAGACAAAGAGTTAGATCTTTTAATCAATCTCTCTCATTACAGAATATTGTAAAAAATGGATCAATAGCTAATAGTAGTAGAGATAATATTTTACCGGCTTACACCCCAACTATACCTTTTTCCCCTACAGTGACACCAACTAACACACCAACACCTTCAGTTACTATAACACAAACAATTACTCCCAGTTTAACACGGACACCAACACTTACACCTACAATAACGATTACTTCTTCTGTTTCACCTACCCCAACCATTACACCTACCATTACCATAACTTCAACAATAAATTCTATAGATGGTATACCGGCTTGGTCAACTAATTCTGTTCAAGTTAATGATCCTGCAGGAATTTGGACTGAATTTGGAGATATTTATGAAAAAAACGGTCAAGGAGAAATAGGCTCTTGGCGACCTGGAGCTGGTGATAATGGTTTATACCCCCCTAATTTTTACCCGTTTAATCTAAACAACACTTGGGGGTTTTATAACAGCAATAGCTTTGTTACTTTAAGCCACCCAACATCTTCTAACCCTAATTTTATTCCAAAAAACGGGTGGCCAGGTAATATTACAATATCCTTTTATTCATAATTACCTGTGTAAAAAATAGATATAGAAATAAATAGAATTAGATAAATATAATTATGGCTACTGTATCCGTTGCAAAAATTAAAGTTAGAAGAGGTACAGATTCTGACAGAAAGCAGGTTATTTTTGATAATGGTGAATTAGCTTATGTTACAGACGTAAAGTCTCGTCGGTTATTTATTGGTGATGGAAGTACCCGGGGAGGTAATCCTGCAGGTACTAAGTTTTATTCAGGCAACACTTCAACAGGATTTAATCTAGATACCGCACAAGTTGGAGACATTATTTTTAATACGGTGGATTCAAAGCTCTATAGTTTAACCGGGGTAAATATTGATAATCAACCTGATTATATAAACCCAAATGCCTATCAATTTATCGGGCCACGTGTAGATAATCAAACAATTGAATATTCTAGCGGAGCAATTCGTGTAATGAATCAAAGTATTAATGCTACTCATATAAATGATGGGGTTTTTGATTTTACACAAGGATTTGCAAGGCCATCCCCGGGAGGCCCTGTTAGTGTATATCCAGATGGGGCAACTATAAAAATAAATGGTTCCGGACAATTGTATGTAGACCAGACTACTCTTTCTTTAGGCAGTATACAGACATCAAATTTAAATATTGATGGGTTAAATTTAGGTATTGATAATCTTCCTACAGGCACAGGAGGTTTAATTGTCGGTACTAATAAACTATGGCTTCAACCAAATACTACGGGCCCAGGGTATTTCTTAATGTTAATATAATATGGCAATAGAAATCACACAAGATACGGTAGTTAAGATTTTAATTCGTAGAGGTACGGATGCAGAAAGGCAATTGGTAACTCTTACAGAAGGTGAATTAGGTTACTGTATTGATACACAACGTGTTTTTGTGGGAGATGGTGTTACCCCGGGGGGCATTGTATCAGGAAATAAATTTTTAGGTTCTATAAATTCAAAAACTTCTTTTAATTCGATTGCCCAATTAGGGGATTTAATTTATCAAACCGGCGGTTCTTCCAGTGATGCTGAAGTTTTAAATGCATATGTTGGAGGTAGTACACAATGGTTAGATATACATCCTAAACCCTACATCGGTACTACTACCAATACAAATGCATCTTTGGAGAAAGCTACGAACGGAAAATGGAGAGTTTCTAACGAATTACTTGGAGATGGTTTTTCTCTTTTTTATGATGATCAAGGTTTTCCTGCTAATGGGAAAGATAGTTTAACTCGAACTTTAAATAGAATAGATTTTGATTCTCGTTATATTTCTCTCTGCGCCGCACATTCTAGCTGGTATTTTGGTAATTACAAAACAAGAAAAGCCACTAACAATTTAGAAGCTACTGTTAATGTAGATCAAACATTATATGTTAACGGTGCATTTCCTTTTACTCCAAATCAAATAAAAATACTCGCTAACGATAGTAGTAGTTTTGCCGTAATTGAATCTGTAAGAAATCCTTTTGTATTAAAAAGTAATGGAGATTTTAGTCGCTTAAGTTTACTTTCACAGGATCGAGAAGGATACAGGCTTTATTATAATGATACTTATAGTACTTTAAATACTATTTTTTCATCTGAAAATACGGGTAATTATGCAAATCCTAACTTTTTCTTTATTGGTACAACAAGGTTTTCAGATCCAGTATTTTTCGATCATGATGCCGATGTAACTATTTACGGTAATCTTTCAGTATATGGAGATCTCACTTATCTTGAGACTATTGTAACAACAACCAGCGCATTAAGCGTAATAAATAAAAATAATAATACTAGTGCACTTTACGTTGCTCAACTTGATTCTGGTAGTACGGGTAATCAATCGGTTGCAGTATTTAAAGAGGGGCAGATAGGTAGAAGCATTCTTAATGTCAAAGAACAAAAATTTGTAGGTATTAACACTTTTGATGATACTAATTTTGATTCATTATTAAGAGCGGGGCCTTATCTAGATTCCGGTTTTAATTTTGTATTATCTGGTAATAGTATTTTTAAGCCAGATCCATCAAATGCTGCAGGGAAGTTTAGAGTGGATATGGGCACCGGCGATATTTACCTCGGTTCCACAGGGGGTATTTTAATTGACGTAAAAGAAAATTATAGTACCAGATATATTACCATGAGTGGTAATTTAAGAGTTTCAGAAGACGTGATTGCTTTTGCTATTTCCGATGAAAGGGTAAAAGATAATGTAAAACCTATAGAACATGCTTTAGATTTAATAGATAAAATTACTGGTGTTTCTTTTGACTGGAAGCCAGAATCCGGTCACTCCGGTCATGATTATGGCGTTATTGCACAAGAAGTTGAAAAAATATTTCCTGAATTAGTTACCACTAGAGATTCCGGGTATAAAGCTGTTAAATATGAAAAATTAGTTCCTCTTTTAATACAGGCTATAAAAGAACTTAAACTGAAAGTAAAATAAAATGCCTATTACCTACGTACAGCCTTTAAGTGCAACAATACCAGTGCTGAATTCTTTAAATGGAGAGCGAAATATCTTAACGTATGACCATATTTTACTTTGTACTACAGATTACCCGGGTGCTGGTAACTCAGATGGAGCTGTTTACGTTTTTGATAGAAATTCTGGTACCGGTAAATACAATCAAGTTCAGCTTTTAACGGGCCCTGCAGGTTCAGGTAATTTATATGGAAATTCTGCTGCAGTAAATACTAATTTTATTTATGTTGGTGCTCCGGGAGCAACTTCTAATCAAGGAGCAGTTTATGAAATAAACAATACCGGGGGTAGTAGATTTACAGTAAACCAAACAATTACCGGGCCTAATAGAGGAAGAAGAGGTGCATTAGGAACGTCAATGAAATTAGTAGATTCTTCCAATTTGTTTATAGGTGCAATGTTAGCTGAACCTAGAAACACCGGTATAAAGAGCGGAGCGATTTATCACTATGTAAAGAGTGGGACGTGGGGATATACCGCTACCTTATCTTCTTCTAATGCTGGTGATTCAGAAGAATTCGGGTTTTCATTTGACGGTAATACATCAGAAATATTAGCTGGGTCCCCTCAATGGAATACAGGTCAAGGAAGAGTTTACTTAATGAATCCTAATCCTTCTGATACGAATGCATGGTTAAACACACAAATTATTACTTTAAACGGAACAGGAAACAATGGACCTCATCAAGGGCAACCTGGTGATTTATTCGGTTTTAAAGTCATAAAAGGCTCTAATTATGCTTTTATTTCAGCTCCTAGATATAAAATTAATGTACCGAACCCACCTGCCTTAGGGCCAGGAGCTGTTTTTATGTATCAAAAGAGTGGTCTGTTCTGGACATTTGTTAGTATTTTAACTGCTGATAGTTCCTTCTCACCTTATTCGCGGCTTGAATTTGGTGTATCAATGGCTTATAATGAAGCTAATAACTATATTCTTATTGGTGCTGATGCTACTAATGGTGGCCGGGGATTAGTTTTTGGGTTTGATGTAAGTAATCCTTTTAATCCACAACAAGTATTTCAAATTAACAGACCGGTAGTAGTACCTGGGTCATACTTTGGTCATAATGTACAGCTTTTACCTTCTTCTGATAACGGTACGGCTCTTATTGGTAGTTACGGTGCAGTGGTTTCACCTGACGACGGTTCTATATACCCACCTAATGCAGGTGCAGCATTTTTATTTAACGAAGTTAATAACTTTGTTGTTACCCCATCACCTACAATTACACCTACAGTTACACCCAGCCCTACCCCCGCTCCCACCCCAGTACTAAAACCATCCGATTGGTATGGGTTAAATCCTTTAGATCCTATAAGCGTTGGTGATGGAGGTGGACCTGCGGGAACTGATTATAGTAGATATCCAAAAACGCCTGCTCTGGGAGGGCCAGGAAGGAACTATAGTATACTAAGAGAGATTGGAGCATTATTTGTTGATAACCCAGGTATTTATAGTTTTTCAACCTTTAGAGGTTCGCTATATAATTTAGCAGTTTCTTATAGTAGTTGGTGCTTAAATAACGGACTTAATGCAGCAAACCCAACTGCAATGAGTGAGTTTCATCGGAGTAGAGGCATTTCTCTTGGTTTTACTTACACACTTGAAAATAGACCTGTTACACAATCTAAATACTGTGACAGCGCCAACGGCGGTGTAAGACTTAGAATAATTTATTATTCAGGTCCTAATAGATACGGTAATCCAATTCGTACAACCACATATACGTTTACCATTGGAGCTAATACAAGTCTGGGCAGTGTAGTTAATGTTGGAGGTACTAACTACTTGCAATTTGAGGTTGGAGGACTGTCCCCTGTTGCTCAAAATTGGAGTATAGTTGATAACAGTACCGGTTATACAAGAAGCGGTACTATTACAGTAGGATGTGGTACAAATTCATATGTAATAGCTGATTCTCAAGATTATAAGCAGCAGTTTCCTAGAAATCCCCCTAGTTAATAGCGTTGAAAACAAAATATTCTTAAATAAATATTTTTTTATGAATATAGATTCATTTTTAAAAATAGTAAATGTACTAGCAGTTAAGATCTATTTTAATTTTAATAATGAAGTTTGCACAACTATCGTTACAAGAAATAAAAATTATTTTAAAAAAACGAAGAACAATAATTATTTTGATTTAATTAAAAATAAAAATATATATGTAGATGAAGTATTAGATTACGAAATTTTATTTTGTAATCATATAAGTATTCCGGATTTATTAAATGATAAGAAAATTAATTCAGATCACATTAAAGATCACTTTGTATGGAATTCTAAATGTATTCAAGAACATAAAAAAAATATTAAACGTGAAATAATTCGTTTAACAAAAAATATAAAAAACTTGTCATTACCAGAATTATTTGAGTATTGTGATGAATATTTATTTTTTAAACCATCAAAACAAACAAGAGATGATATTATAAAAGAAATTAAAAATAGAAAAAAGTTTTTGTTGACTACAGTAGACAACGGAATATTTAATAAGCTTTTAAGTATATTAGAAATTAATAATGAAGATTTTCTTAAACAAGATAAAAAAGTTGTAGAGAAATGTAAGTATAAATGGAAAATAGTATTAAACAAATATATTGATAAAGCTAAGCAAAAATTAAACATAGAACTTCAAGATAATAGAGACGACACTGATCTTCAAGTAGAAATATCCGAAATTAATAAAATACTAGATCAAATTAATATTGATATTGAAAACCAACAGTTTGAAACTCCGAAAGATGTAGCATGCTTTTGGCCTGATCTTTTACGTCCTGCCCCTCTTTATGCTCTTGCACGTTAAAGGACCAATTATAGCCTGTCCCATAACATTTAATTATGTGGAAATGGCCTACAATTTTATAGAAAATCTAAAAATGTTTGATTTAAATAAAAATATCTTTTTTTTATGTTTAGACGATCAAATTTTTAATGAGCTAAATAAAATTGTCTATTGTGAAAAAAATACTGATATTACAAAAAATAAAAAAATAAAAAATAGGGGCGATTGGATAGAAGCGGAAAAATATTCAAAAATACCTATGGTAAGGTATTTACTAGACAAATTTAAAAGAGATATTATCTTAAGTGATATAGATATTTTTTATTTGAAAAACCCTTTAACTCTTTTTTACAAGTATGCAGATAATTATGATATAGTTTCTTCATCTGATAAGCCATATTTTACTTTTAATTTATTACGAGAAAAAGATAAAATAGTGACTTGCGTTCCTTTACCTAAGGATTATGGAATAACAGATCAAAAAAAATATGGTTATATGAATGGGGCTGTTGCTTTATATAAATATCAAAAAAAAATTATAGAAGAGTTTGATAAAACATTTACTACAGAACTATTAAAATCATATCCTCGAAGAGTTGAAGCCGGTGCAGCTCAAACTATATATAATACAAATATTCAAAAAACAAAATTATTGGTAAAAAAATTAAGTGTATTTGAGATAGCTAACGGGAGTCTTTTAAATGTGGATTATTTAAAGAAAAAAGCTCTGGAAGAAGCTGTCGGCATACACTATAATTTTTGTAGCCCTGACCCCTACAATGGTTATAGGCAAAAAATAGAAAAAATGAAAGAAAATGGACACTGGATTATCAACAAATGATATCTTTTTAAGAGATTTGGAATTTAATGAAAATGATTTAAATTTCACTTATAATATACTTGTTAAAAGACTTAAGGATCACAAAACACATATTCAATATATTACAAACCCGGTAATTCCTTCGTTTGACGCACACTGTAATAATTTAAATAAAAAATTTAAAATTAAAAAAATAGCTATGATAAAAAATGATGAAATAGGATTTATTTGTGTTGATCAAAATAATTTTTTTGGTTTATTTTATGAAACACTACAATTAAAAAAAGTCTTTAAAAAATATCCTAATTTGTCGGAAATAAGAAAAAATTTTGATATTTCTGAATATTATCTTACATTGCTTAAATCATTTATTCCTAAAGGTGAAACCTTTTATGCCTATATTAACCCTAATCATACTTTATCATTAAGAAGCTGCAAAAAAGTATTTAAACATGTGGCCGACCTCTACGCATTTAAAAATGAATGAATATAAAATAGTAGAATATTTTGAAGATTTAATTTCAGAATTTAGTGGAAGCAAGTATGCTGTTTCTGTAGATAGCTGTACTAGTGCTCTTTTTTTATCCTTAATGTATAGAAATGTTAGAGATAGAGAAGTATTAATACCTAGCAAAACGTATATTTCGGTTCCCTGTTCAATAATACATGCAGGAGGAAGACCTATTTTTCATAATCTTATTTGGAGCGGTACATATAAATTACACCCCTTTAATATTGTTGATGGTTCTTTACGTTTTACAGAAAATATGTATGAAAAAAACACCCTTCATTGTTTATCGTTTCATATGAAAAAACATCTTAAAATTGGCAAGGGGGGTATGATATTAACTGACGACAAAAATGCTTATAAGTGGTTAAAATTAGCAAGATATAATGGAAGACAGGGTAAAGAGTATATGAAAGAGAGTTTTCAGTTAGTGGGATGGAATATGTATATGACACCAGAAGATGCATGCAGAGGAATAAGAATTTTTAAAACATTAGAAAGAAAAAATGCTGATATAGGAAATGAATATCAAGATTTGTCTAAATACAGATTTGATAATCTAAATTCCGGTGATAAAATAATTAAGTATGAATGAAGTAGTTACTTGTTTTAAAATAAATGACAGAACAATAAGCATCCCAGTAAGAGCAGAGAGATTTTCTCCTGGTTCTGATGAAATTTTATTTGAAAAAACATATTCTCCTGTTAAAGATTCTCAATTTAAAGATAAAGGATATACCATTCAACCTTTTTTGTCTTTTAAAAAGAATACTATTCTACGGGAATTTATTAAAAATTTAGTTAAAAATGCTCTTGAAAACTTACAAATAAATACTGCCGGCTTTGAATTATCACAATATCATAATTATGTTAATGATGAGCAGCACTTACAATTTGTAAAAGAAATTACCGCTGGTACTTCAGGAATTGGTGGTTTTTCTACCGATATACTTCCATTTGATGTAAGTGAAATAGATCAACGAATTAGTGAGATTTGTAATTGCCCGGTAACAACAATTAGAAATTTATTTGTAGATGGGAAGAATTATAAGATAAACAATTTTTATCTTAGAGTAGTGAGGCCTCAACAATTTAAAGATAATAATCCCCCTCATAGAGATGTGCACTTAGAAAGAAATTTAGGTGCTGTAAATCTATATCTCCCGTTTGCTGGGAGCAATTTAAATTCGTCACTCCCTATTTTACCGGGTAGTCATTTTTGGTCAGAATCTCAGATTGTTCGTTCTTACGGTGATACGTATGTAAATAGCGTAAAGTATACAAATCCGGCTACGATAAGTTCTGTTTATGGATTAAATTTGATAACCCCTAACCCAAGTATAGAAGAAGTTATGGTGTTTACCCCGTATGCATTACATGGCGGGGGATATAATTTTAACAGCGATGTTACTCGAGTTTCATTAGAAATGCGTTTTTGGAAAAAAAATAACTCTTAATGAATTATAATTTTTTATTTACTTCAAAAGCTACAAAAATTTTAGAATTATACAAAGATAAGCTACCTTTACCCGTATATAATCTTTATAAAGAAGAAAAAATTGTATATAAACATAATTTTAAGGGGTTTAAAGATGTTATAAAGGAATTAAAATGTTTTGAGCATGTACTGACAAATATAGATTGGAAAGTAAATACACAAGTTAGCATTAATAAAAATGACTTATATTTACACCGAGGGTATATACCTAGACGGTTTTCGGATGAAATAAAACTTAACAATATGGAAAAAAAAGACATTCAAAAAATTATTTCTCTTTCAAAATTAGATGTAAAGGAAATTTTTAGTCTTTCTCCACCTATTGTAATTAATCTTAAGCTTTCAGGATTTAATATCTTTGACGGGTATCACAGAATTATTGCCGGGCTCATTAAAAATGAAAATATAGAATTTAGATGTATTTTAGGAAGATATAAACATGAATAAAAACATACCTCTTGTTGTGATATTATCATGTAAAAATAATGTTGAACAGCAGAAAATTATAACTGAACATTTAAAAAATAAAATAGAATTTATTTTTGTAATAGGAGAGAATAAAGAAGATAAATTAGAAGATAATATTTTAAAACTAAACGTTGATGATAGTTATGAATATCTTCATATAAAAGTAGTTAAAGCTTTTGATTTTATTTATAAAAAAATTAAAAGAAATATAGTTAAAATAGACGACGATTCATTTATAAATCTCAAAAATTTTAAAAATTATAATTTTGATTTCGATTATGGGGGGTTCATAAATTACGGTAAAACTGTAAACTATACATATCATCAAAGTAAAATAAAAGATAAACGCTTTTTCTCGCCTTTAACGGATAAAAAAGAATATGAATTCGCTTTAGGTGGTGGTTATTTTTTAAGTAAAAAAGCTCTCAAAGTTTTTTTAAATAACTATAAAAATAATTCTGAATATTTTAATCATTTAACTTTTAAAAAAGGAAGAGAAGATAGAATAATAGGACAAACGTTGACACCTTTTTTTACAAAATTAGACATAAAGAATGACGGGGCCTGGATAAATAGAGACAATTTACTTTACTTTGTATTTAATAACTCTATATTTCATTCTATTTCTATTGATAAATATATTAAATTAAGAGAAAAAAACAATCCCGAATTTTATGTCTAACGCTATAGTAATGTTAGTAGATGATTATAGTTTTCCTGGTGCATGTATTACTATCAAGTCTATTTTAAATACTTCTAAAAAAATAAATTTTGATTTTGTTATATTTACTTGGAACGATTTAAGTGAAAAAAACAAAAATTTTCTTAAGATGTTATATAATGGCTTAATTTTCAAAGAAGTAAATCAAGATGATTACAAAAACTGTAAATTTTCTTCTTTTCCTAGAAAATGGAATTACAATTGTGCATATCGTTTTGAGATATTTACGTTGAGTCAATATAAAAAAATCCTATATATTGATTGTGATTTTTTAGTTCAAAAAGATTTAACCATACTTTTTAATAAGAAATATCTTTTCGGTGCAGTAAAAGCCTCTAATGATTGTTTATTTCAAGGCAAAAAAACATTTAATGCGGGGTTATTGCTAATAGATAATTTTTTTCTTAAAAATACAATAAAAAATAGTTTAATATCATTAAACACTTCTCCCGGGCCCTTATTTAACAATTCTACAGATTGGATCAGCGATGAGCCAATTTTAAATTCTTTTTTTAATTCACATGTTAAGTTTATAGATAAAAAATTTAATTATCTCATAACAAGTTTAAAATTAGAAAAAAATTATAATAACATAAATTTTCATTTTAACGGTGATATTAAGCCGTGGCAATCAAAGATTTTTATAAAAATATATAATGAATGCTTCTTAAAAACTTTTCTTGAAAATAATGGTACTAGAGGTTTATTGATATTAAAAAAAATATTTAAAAAATACGAATCTTACTTAAATTTAATATCAATACCAATTATATCTCTATAACCAGGTTTTTTGTTATTTTTAATAAAAATGGGTGTTACGTCGTGATATAGATCTTTATAATTTTTCTCATCGGCTACCAAGCATTCTTTTTCTTTAATAACTTTACTATAAATCTGCTTATATTCCTTATTTCTTTTTATAAAAAATCTAGACATACCTCCTTTGATGTTATGACGCTTTACAACAATGCAGGGAAAAAGCAGGTCAAACCCATCTCGATGAATTCCTTCAGGTGAGTTAGATTCTCCGCTTATAGAAGCATTTACCCTTACAAAATGAAACGTGACATCGAAATTGTTAGGTATGGTGGATATTTTTTTTAAAGATTTTTTAATAAGAATTTTCAATAAATTTTCAAGCAATAATAATTGTTCTTTGGTGACTTTCATTACTGAAAACACCCGGGGCTTTTTTCGCTTATCATTTACGTTTTGAGAAAATGTTTTCTTTTTAGTTAAACTTAATTTATTCATTATAAATTTAGTAAATAATATTTTTCTGCTTCTAAAGGGTATTTTATTGTAGAGCTCCTTATCATTTTTGTCTAAAATTAAATTCTTAAAGAACACATCAAGCTTTTTAAAATCTACTTCTTTTAAATTTAGCTTATAAAAGCCTTTCATCTTATTTTACCTAAAACTTGAAATCTCTTTTTTAAAAAAAATAAAATCTTAGATACACTGAAATCTTTACATGAAAATATATCTAAATGTATCTCTCCAGGGGTTTTTTTGTCCCAAGAATGCACACATATATGACTAGTTTTGATTATTGAAACTGAAGATACCCCTTCATTGCCTTTATCGTGTATATAAACAGAATGAGGCCCAGAAATAATACGCATATCAATTAGTTTAGCTAATTCTTTAACAAATCTGTCATTATCTTTTACATTTTTAATAGGGTTTTTTACTTTTAAAACGAAAGATTTCTTTTTTATTTTCAAGTAAATACTTATTGCGTAAGAATTATATTTAAATAAATAATTCTATGACGAGGAATATAACTGAAATAATTGAAGATTTTTTTAATTTTGAAAAACCTTGTCCCCCGGAAGTTCCTATGTGTGAAAAGGTTAGGCAAGCATATAAAAATGAATTAGAAGCACCGATTAATCAAGGATGTTCCCAATGTAGAAAAAATGGAATTAAAAATAAGTATCTTGAAGCAGTATGGAAGGAAGCAATACAATCTATTACATCCAAGGCCTCCTCGTAACTCTTACTACTCTTTTAATCTGGTTTTATAGCCCATTAAAAGTAACTCTGGGGCAGCTTTTTATTCATAAAGATCTTTACACAGATGACCAAGTAGAGACTGCTATAATGATAAAAAACAAATGGCTTGGCAAACTTTTAAGTTGTTATATTTGCTTTTCGTTTTGGACATCTCTTATAGTAGGTATCTTGTTTAAATTTTTATTTACATTACCCCTAATATTTGTTTTTATTGCTTGGTTTACATATCCTAGTTTATGCTACTTATATAAATCAATTATTGATAGAAAATCTTAAAAAAAGAGTAGTATTTACAAAACTTATCTATATTTTTTCTTTCAAATAAGTTTGCGTCTTTTTCGTATTTGTTACATCTATAATTTTTTTTGTTTTTCTCAGCATCATCATCAGAATATTTTAATTCTGAGTCCTTTACTTTATAAATTTCCGATTGTATCCAATGTCTAAATTCATGTAAAAGATGTAGAAATATAACGTACATTTTTTGTCTTCTCTTTTTACTACAAACTAAAGGGTCTTCACATAGAAAAATTTTATTTGTATTAAATGTATAGGAACTAAAATTATTTTTTTTATCTACAGAAATTATAAGTTTTGTTCTTTTAATTTTTTTTGTGGCTATATTATCATTAAATATGCAAGTCAAAGCGAACGACAAAGCCGGTACAAAGATTTTATATTTTTTAAACCAATTTTCTGTTTCTTGATTCGCTTGTATTTTAAAAATATGCATTATTTAAAACTTGATAATATAATTATTTAAGTTAATATAATTATATGTTTGCAGATAAATTTACAATAACAATTAAAGATCTTCACTCTAAAAGAATGAAGAAAATAAAAATAGATGCAGATAACGTATGGGAAGCACATAAAAAAGGATTAGACCGATATAATGAACTTACACAAGATATTATTAAAATAGTAGATTCAGAAAATAATATTGTATATAATATTGACAAAGGATTTGTAACTTTATGAATGAAGATAAGCAAGAAATTACTACAGAATTAACTTTATCAGAAATGAAAAGTATAAATAATCTTATAGAGGTAGCCTCAGCTCGTGGACTATTTAAACCAACAGACTTTATTGTGTTTGGAAATATATATGAAAAGATTCGCGCTCTTTTTAAAGATTAATGAATAAAGTTGTTTTGGAGAAGATTCAGTCTTCTGGAAATGTTAAGCACATTAAGCTTCTCATTAATGACAATGATGTTGGTGTGCTTTATTTGAAGGAAGAAGAAGTAGATATACTTTTTAACTGTTTAAAGAACGGGAAATATGAGTCCGAAACAATTTTAGAAACAGACTTATTCGACAGTGAAGATGATTTTGAGGAAGAAGAATAAATATATGTGTGAAGTCAGTCAACACATGCATGGCTGTATGCGAAGAATTTACTAATACTATTTTAGTAGATAAAAAAAATAATAGTGTTTTGGTAAATGTAGATTCTAAATGGTTTGAAATTCTTGACAAAAGGCTTGTCCGTATGGGCTATAGATTAATTCATAAAAGTAAAGTAGGTGAAGGCTTTACATGTGCTTATATTTTAAGTTGACATTTTAAATTTTTCCGGTATATTAAAATAATGTTAGTTTTTGATCCTGTTTCCCATACATATAGACATCCCGATACAAACGAAGAATATATTTCTGCTACCACGCTTTTGAATAGGTTTAAGAAGAAATTTGACGTTGAAGCTGTATCAAAAAAGATAGCGGAAAAAGAAGGAGTAAGTCAGGAAGAGGTTAAAGAGAGATGGAAGAAAATAAACTCAGATAGTAAAGTATATGGTTCTAAGATTCATACAGTTATTGAAACATATAATAATTCTAGGGTTATTGAAGAGGGGTATGAGGGTCTAATTCAATCATATAAAGATCTTGGTATAGTTAAAGATGAGGATTCTATTTTGGTTGAAGAAAAACTGCATAATCATTTCTACAAGGTAGCGGGAACTGCAGATATAGTAAGGCTAGAAGACAAAGGAGGCTTTAGTGTTTTTGATCTAAAGACAAATAAGAAGTTTAACTTTTTTAGTCAGTATTCTGAATATTTTCATAAACCTCTATCTCATCTTACTGCATGTGAATATACAATATATGCTTTACAACTTTCACTATATGCATTTATGTTTCAAACTATGTCTGGACGCCGAGTAAATCAATTAGGAGTTATTTATTATAATAAGGAAAACAATAATTTTTCATTCTTCCCTACCCCTTATTTGAGAAGTGATATCTTAACAATGCTAGATTATTATGCAGAGAATATCTTGGGATAAGCATGCATTATTATTAGCTTGGGCAGCTACCCGGAGAAGTGAAGATCCTTATTTAAAAGTCGGTGCATGTGCTTTGGGATTTAATAATGAAGTATTAGGGGTTGCTTATAATGGACTAGCTTCGGGTAAAAATGTAGATGAAAAATTCTGGGTTGATCGAGATAAACGTCGCCCTTTTATGATTCATGCAGAGACTAATCTTTTAGCTCTTATCAACCCCGGAGAAGCTAAGACTTTAGCTATAACTCTACAGCCTTGTTCTCATTGTTCTCAAGCTATTGCAGCTTACGGAATTAAACGTGTGGTATATTCGATGAAATATAATTTTGATAAAGGTGGATTAAGTATTCTAGATTTCTATAACATAGAACATAAATGTATTAGTAAAGATGAAATGCATGAGGAGATTAAAAATTTAGTATATGAAGTTTATTGATATTCTTTTGTCCTCCAGCCAAGCTAAAGAAAGCAAGCTTGTTGGCCCTGCTACAAAAGCTAGTACGAATCCAGAAACTGGTGTAACAATTAATAATCCCGCAGCTTATCATGTTATTAAAGACTGTGCAAAATTAGCTATAAAATATCTTCCTCATTATGTATTTGGTCTTTATGCAAATCCCTTCGAAGTATTGAAAGGAAAATTTGAAAGAAAAGATATTGATGAGTTTGTTAAAGCAGCATTATCGGATATGGTATTAAATCAACTCTTAAGCTTAATAATTGATAAGATTAAAAAATCGTCCTCCTCTCTTGCTGCAAGTGAAGATGATCCTTACGGTGATTATGAAAGTTATAACTATTCAAGCAATGAACAACATTACGTAGATATTCTTTGTAATGCATTTAATGTGAAATAAGTAATAATATGAAACTAGTTTCCCCTCTTTTAAGAATTCAAAATCAGCTAAGAATTTTTCACTGGCAGACTTCCAGCTATGCGCAGCACAAAGCTTTTGGTAAAGCCTATGAAGATCTCGGTGACTTAATTGATAGCTTTGTAGAGATTTATATCGGTAAATATGGTAAGGTTAGAGCTAAATTAACTTATAGTATAGAATTAGATAATCTTGAAGACAATTTCTTAGATTATATAAACAATTATATTGAATACTTTTTATCTTTAAACAATGAATTAGATAGTGAAAAAGATACAGATCTTCTTAATATAAGAGACGAAATGCTTAGTGTATTAAACCGTCTTAAATATCTTCTTACATTAAAGTGACTGACAGAATAAATATTTTTATGAGAGATAATGCGTTGATTCGTGCATTATTATATTTTTTTATTGCTGCTATCCCTGCACTTATAACAGATATTAGTCAATTTAAGTCGTTTAGTGAAATCTCACAAGTAGGTATTGTAGTGATTGTATCTAATTTTCTTTTACAAGGGTTAATTGCTGTTCGTGCTTTTATTGATCAATCTATTAGTAGAACTCAAAAAGAAAAAAAAGAAAAGAAGGTGGAATTAATAAATGAAAAGACTAATTAATTATATGAATATACTTTTATCTTTCGCTCTCGTTGCTATTTTAGCTGGGTGTTCGACAACTAATACTGGGGGCGGTTCTGATGTCAGCGGTACTACCACTCCCAAGCAGGCTGTTGAGAACGCTCTTCCCTATATTGCACCAGCTGTAACTCTTGCTTGTACAGTTGTTCTTGAGCAAGCTGTATCTCCAGATGATAGAGTTGAAAAAGCTAAAATGATTAATCATGTTGCCACAGTAGTAGAAGGTCTTACGAGAGGTGCAACACCTACACCCGATCAGTTACAAAAAGCATTAACAGACTATCTTCCCGCAGAAAAGACTCATTGGGCAAAGTATATTACGGTTGTAAAAGACATTTACACCGCTCAATTTGCTAAGCTTGATGGTGACGCGAAGCTCGGTGTTGATGTTCTTAATGCAATTGCTAAGGGCTGTAAAACAGCAACTGACGAATACGTACAATAATGCCTGGTATAGCTGAAGCAATTATAGGCGCCATTTCTGGGATATTTCAAGCTATAAACAATCTTTTTGGCCATAAGAATACTAAAGAAATGAAAGATCGTCAGATAAAACAAAAAGAGACTGACTTTCAGAATAAGCTTGAAAAAGCAATAAAGGAGAAAGATATTGAAACTATTCGCAAGCTTCTTTCTGAGTAGTCTTCTTTTGTCTAGCTGTGCTACTATTACACCGGACAAAGTAGATGATAAAACCGCTTCTTTTGATTCGACAACTCCGGTTAACTATGATAATCTAAATTCTGGGGTTTTAGGATTCACCGAAGATGGTAGCGGTATTATAACAAGTTTTGGTGTAGAGCGTTATAATAATTTAATCGAACAATACAGAATTAGATTTAAAGAATATAAGGGTGTAGAATTACATAAAAACGACGGTGTTTCTAATTATGTAGATAAACATGGAAACGTATTATTTAAAATTGATCCACAGCATTTTGTATATTACGGAGTATTAAATTCTTGGCGTAAGGATGGGGTTGATTCTGATTCTTTGTGGGATAAGGCAAAAGATTTAGTAAAATAAACTAAATATTAGTATGAGAAAGCTCATACTTTTTTTTCCTGTAATATTTTTAGTAAGTTGTAGTCCTTCAGAATGCCCTTATTCGGAAAAAAATATAGAGCCAACTCTTCAATCTGCAGAAGATGCTATGAAAAAAGAATTTACAGAAGATTCTTTTAGAGAGTAAATATGGGATGGTCATCTCGAGATAATAATTTACGTAGAAACAGTAAACCTACACCTTCTCCTTCACCTATAGCACCCAGACCTGTAGTTAAACCATTAGTTATTACGGAAAAGACTGATTTAACTCAATTAGACGAAAGAAGTGCTAAAAATGTAGCAACTCTTCATTTTAAAGTGCAACAAGTATTTAGAAACTGGATATTAGAATGTCAAATTCTAGCAAAATCTTTTGGTTATGAATATAAGGCAATATCCGGTAATAGAACTTGGGAAGAACAGGAAAAAATTTATGCACAAGGTAGAACAGCTCCCGGTAAAATTGTTACCAATGCCAAGCCCGGATTCAGTAATCATAACTACGGAATAGCTGTAGATATGGGTGTATTTAAAGAAGGAAAATATCTGGATGGGAATAAGCCCTCAGAAGCAGAAGCCTTTCACCGTAAGGCGGCTGAAATTGGAAAAAAATATAATTTAGAGTGGGGTGGTAGTTGGAAATCATTTAAGGATTATCCTCATTTTGAATGGAAGACAGGTAAAACATTGGCACAAATGCGTCAATTAGTTCTGGATGGTAAAGACATTTTTGCATAAGTAATTATACGAAACGTTTTAAGACATTCTTAAAGTGGTTTACGTTTATAACGCTGTTTTTAGCAGGTTTATACGTTTCTTTAGAGTCTGGTTATTATCTAGGAAAAAATAGTACTTCTAGAACTTATGATTATACAAAATTGCCTAATTCTTGTTTTTTAGAAGCCCTAATTCATGCATCAAGGGCAAGTATTGTTCTTAAATCTGAAACTACTCCTGCAGTATATTCATCTATCTTTGGCTATACATACAAATTTAAAGATGATATTTTAATTAATGGTAAGAAAGTTGCCATGACCTTCGGACACGCTATATGTATATTTGAATATAAAAATAAATTATGGGCTTATGATATGAATCACGGTACTATGCCAGTAGGAGATGCCGGTGATAAGAACAAATATAATGATAGAATGGTTAAATGGGCAGAAAAATCTTACGGTATAGAGATAGATAAATCATTCGTAATAGATGATTGGTCTACTCTACCGCCTGATGCTACAGACTATTAAGAATAAATAACTGTATGGACTGGTTGGATCAATATTTAGACGCTTTATCTGATGGAACTAATGTAGTTTATCCTCCCGATACACATACATGGAGGCCCTACAAGCCTACAAAACAGCAGCAAAGACTTATTCAAGATTCTATTGTGAACGATTTACAGCAATATAGATTAGTGGAGGAAGCAAGAAGGCAATTGGAAGAAAGCGGAGCTAATAGTTGGGGTGGAATTGATTCAGGATCATCTCCTACTAATAATGAAGGTCCTGTTGACGAGCTTACATATTTAGAAGAATCATTGCTCTATACAGGAGAAAATTTAATCCTTAAATAATAAGTATTTTTATGGCAATAGAGATTACTACAACAGATACAGCTACTAAAACTGGCATAAGAAATGCATTAAATGCTGCATCGCAAAGCGATATTAATCTAATAGCTAGTATAAGCGCAAATTGGAATTCAGTATATACCACGGTAAACGCAGGATCTGCATTTAATGTTATTGCAGGGGGTAACAGTCGAGGGGCTGATATCACTATAGGAACCAATGATGCATATCATTTTAGAATTGAAACTAATAATAACGCAAAGGTTACCATTCTTTCCTCTGGTGATGTAGGAATTGGGACTACATTAGCTGAAACAGAAGTTGCAGGCAGCGGGGGGTTAAGAATAAAAAATAATTTACTTGTAGGTGGAAATACTTCTATTACAGGTACAGTGTCAGCAAGTAACTTTAGACAACCAAACACAAGCAGTATTGGTATTGGAGAGAATGCTGCTCTTATTGTCACAGGTATAAATAATGTTGCAGTAGGTGTTAACTCTTTGTCAAGCAATACAACTGGACAAAATAATACTGCTGTGGGAAGTAATTCCCTATTAAAAAATAGTACATCTTCAGGGAATACAGCTTTTGGTAGTAGTGCTCTAAGAGATAATAATGGTGGTAATTCCAACTCAGCATTTGGAGTTAACTCTTTGCAAAACAATTCAACAGGAAGCAACAACACATCTCTGGGTGTTAATGGTCTCTTATTTAATTCCACAGGATTTTCTAATGTTGCTGTTGGTGTAGACAGTCTTAGAAATAACTTGAATGGGTTTTATAACGCTGCTTTAGGTGTTAATTCTCTTTATTCTAATACTGTTGGTAATAGTAATACATCAATTGGTATAGAATCAATGAAAAATAGTCTTTCAGGCAGTGCAAATTCTGTATTAGGATTTAGCACACTATTAAATAATATCTCTGGTATCCATAATTCTGCTATTGGATATGAAGCTGGAAAAACTATTGTCTCTGGGGATTTTAATACACTACTCGGATCTGCTGCAGATGTTGATACTGGTAGTAGAAAGTTTTGCGTGTGTATTGGTAGAGGAGCAACGTCTCCTGCTGTAAATGGGTCTCTCGCTATTGGCGGAACTGGAGGCAATGCAATGGGAAATCTATTGGCTTCAAGTGGCGGAACATCATCTGGTCAAGATTTAGTTATATACTTAAATGGAACCAGATATTTAATTGCTCTTAAAACATAATTTATTTAATTAATATTTTAATGTAAATTTCTTCGTTTCTAAAACCAAGTATCATACTATATTTGGTTTTGGTACTTCGCATAAAATATCAGCTCAAGCTATTGATATAATATATTGGATTACTATACCCTCTGATGCTACGAATTATTAATAAGGTGTAGCAAGAGGCGGATTAAAAGCAGACATCACAGGGGGTATAGGGGGTTGTGTATCAGTTTTAGGGGTACTTGCGCCACTCTTTGTATCAATAGCAAGCATAGCAGATTCAAACCCCGCTTGAGTCAAATTACCTGCAGTATCTTCTTTATAGAGGTTTAGTATTTCCACGCCATTAATTTGTATTTTAATTTGTTGAGTGTGACCTTTTACCTTGAGAACAATTTCGCCAGATTCATTTTTTTCAAAATTCAACACAATGGGTTCTTGTTGCTCTATAATTTCTGAGGTAGGTGTTTGGCCAAATAGAATAAAAGGTATGCACAATACAGCTATAAAAAGGTACTTCATACTATTATTATATATTATTATGTAAATTAATCAATCTAGGATCATATTGAACATATTGAGAATTCTCATTGTTATTCTTTTCACATTCAAGTTTATAGGTTCTCAGTCTAAGTTCAGATGATGAATAATCGTGCTTTCTAGGATGATAGAAAATTTCAATACCATGATCTATGCAATATTGTTTACCTGTAAAATCTCTATTCTTATACTCTTCTGACAAAAACCTTATGTGCATTGTTTGCGTCATGATAAGTTGTAACAGGTCGTATTCAGTATTGTATACTAATATTTCATCAACATACTTTATAGCCTGAAGCTGTACATACCTCTCGTAAATTGATTGTACTGGTTTATTTTTAATACCAGGTCTGTCAACAGTAGGATCAACTTGTAAGGCTATCTTAAGATAATCACACATCTCTCTTTCTTGTTTTAGCATGGTAACATGACCAGCTGTCATCAAATCAAAAGAGCTGCAATTAAAACCAATTTTCATTATATAATTATAGTTTAAATGCTTGATACTTCAACTAATCGTTTATTACGAATACTATATATCTTCCTTTTCCAAGACCTTGATAATAGTATCTAAATCTATCTTCCCCTTCAACATACACACCCCAAACATCATCTCCATTAAAATACTCTTTTAGACTAATAGTATCGGTTTTCTCTTTAACATGCTCTTTAATAAACCGTGTGACTTCAGACACATCGCCTTCAAAAACTACCACCTTGCCATGTTGTACATGATGATTTGACATCTCTACTCCAGAAGCTGTTTGTATATCCAATTCATTGTTATTTATAGATGCATAATACAAACATGCAACAATTAAGGTCGAAGCAACCACCAAGATTTGTTGTCTTCTAGCTTTTGCCTTACGATACATCTTATAGCGAGGAAGGAAACTATTAAAATACGCATCACCAGGGTTATTGAGAACACTACCCTGTCGTATAATTTCTGAAAGATCATTTTTCACTGCGCCTACGATTATATACATGAGTACTGATTAAAACCCAGCCCCCCACAATTAAAGCAGATAAAGCTGAAGGTTCAGGTATCACAGAAATGGTACCATCCACACTAAAACTCTCCACACTCCATTGCAACTGTGAATTCACTGTGTCCAGATTAGGTAGTGCGGCTAGTAGAGCGCTTGAATCAAATGCAGATGCCTCCAGAGTTCCCCAATCAAACAAATCATAGGTATCACCTTCTGCAAATGCATAATTATTCAACACATTAAAATTCCATGTGGTGCTTGATCCTAGAGTTAACAAGCCTTGAACATTTACAGCATCATATGTTACACCTCTGGTGGTAGGAGCTCCTAATTCAAATGCAAAATTACCATTGCTAGCATCCAGATTATTCACAGTTAAAAGTCCTGGGCTATTGCCTGGAGACACAGTGCCTCCATTCAAAATCACTGAACCTGCATAACCACTGCCAGTTAATGTGCCTAACAAATCAATGTTACCTGCAGACCCATTAACCCTGAACTGTGTTCCAGCAGAAACAACTATGTTACTTGAAGCAAGCGAACCATTGGAATTCACTATTACAGTGCCTGTATTAATTGTGGTAGTCCCTGCATATGTGTTGGTTTTATTAAAAGTTAATGTGCCTGTTCCTTCTTTTACCAAACCACCAACGCCTTGCAATTCTTTATCAATTACTATCTCTTTATCAGCAGTATTAACAGTGACCCCACCTTGATTAATATTTACTGTGTTGGCCTGGATAAAATCAGAGCTATTAACCCGGGCAAGCAAAGTACCACCATTAAGATTCATAACACCCAATGCACTGTTGGATGAATCTGCTATTCCATTCACATTCAATGTACCGCCATTTAAGTTGTAGGTCCCTTTTTGCAGAAAAACATAGTCAGCGTTGACCGTGCCCCCGCTCTGATTCACATCCCCACGCCCTGTCCAATTTGCATCGGCA
>Ga0214923_10002463_pt1 | contig 24597 bp, 25 predicted proteins | sample LL1510_MetaG_FD_177993 | JGI IMG/M metagenome (GOLD analysis project Ga0214923, IMG submission 177993) | Freshwater microbial communities from Lake Lanier, Atlanta, Georgia, United States - LL-1510 | ecosystem: Environmental > Aquatic > Freshwater > Lake | place: USA: Georgia | collected...
GACGAGGTCAGGCTCACGATTGCAAAGGCGGGCGATAGTGCAAAGCCCTCCTCCGATGCCGGTGAAGAAGCGCCCGAAGTTGTATCGGTCTAATTGTTTTGATAGTCAAAGGGAGACGACGATGAAACAAAGGGAGACGACGATGAAAAAAAATGCGATAAACCCTGCTGCGTGGGCGCTGGGTTTATGCCTGGTCATGAGTCCGGTTGCGGTATCTGCAAACTCGGTGTCCGGCAGCGGTGCTGCGCTCGCTGCCAATTGCGCAAACTGCCACGGTCCTGAGGGTCGTGCAATCGGCAGCATGCCTGCGCTTGCAGGACAGCCCAAGTCTTATCTGGTTGAGCAAATGAAGGCCTTCAAGGAAGGGCGGCGGACCGGAACCATCATGCATCAGCTTGCAAAAGGTTATACCGATGAGCAAATTGAAGCGATGGCAAGTTATCTGTCCGCGCAAAAGCGTTAAACCCGAGGAGGACGGAGATGACTTACTCAAACCTTCATGATGATCTGCGCCCTGAGCAAACCGGAAAGGGTCGCCGTCGATTCACCCAGTCCTTGGGACTTGCCGGTGTTGCCGGACTGCTCGCTGGCTGCGCGACGATGGGCGATTCGGCGAGCAGCAAAAAACTTGGCAGGGTTGCGATTGTGGGTGCGGGCTATGGTGGTGCAACCGCTGCGCGCTACCTCAAAGTGTGGGGTGGTGAATCGGTCGATGTGGTGCTTTACGACCGGGCGCCACAGTTTATTTCTTGCCCGATGTCCAATCTGGTGATTGGAGGTTCGCTCAAGCTCGCCGACCTCACGGTTTCCTATCAGGGCTTGAAAGACAGTGGTGTCTTGGTCTTGCAAGATGAGGTGACCGGGCTTGATGCAGCCAAGCGCAGGCTGTCTTTTGTGAAATTCCAGGACCAGAGCTTCGATCGCATCATTGTGTCGCCAGGTGTGGATTTCATGTTTGACCAGATCCAGGGTTTCAACCCCGAGGCGCAAAAGACAGTGATGCACGCCTGGAAGGCTGGCGAGCAAACCGTTACCTTGCGTCAGCAACTGGAGGCCATGCCCGACGGCGGTGTTGTGGTGATGTCGATCCCGCTTGCCCCCTACCGTTGTCCTCCAGGTCCCTACGAGCGGATTTGTCAGATGGCCCATTACCTGAAGGCGGCCAAGCCCAAGTCCAAAATTATCGTGCTCGATGCCAACCCCGAAATCGTTTCGAAGAAGGGTTTGTTTACCAAGGCTTTTGACGGACCCTACAAGGGCTTTGTTGAGTACCGGCCAAACAGCCGGGTGACCGAGCTTGATGCTGCCTCAAGGACGGTGATGACCGAGCTTGGCGATCGGGTCAAAGGCAATGTGCTGAATGTGATTCCGCCCCAGCGCGCCGGTGACTTGGTGGTGAAAGCGGGTTTGGCCAATGCCAACAATCGCTGGGCCAATGTCGATTGGCTGACGATGGAGTCCACGGCGGCCAAGGGCATTCATGTGTTGGGCGACGCCAGCTTTTCTGCGCCCACCATGCCAAAGTCGGGGCATATGGCCAATCAGCATGGCAAGACGGCAGCAGCTGCCATTTTGGATTTGATGGCAGGCCGCGAGCCGCGTCCTTCAACCATGGCCAACACCTGCTACAGCTTTGTGAACGATCGGGATGTGGTGCATGTGGCCTCGGTTCATCAGTACGACGCAGCGCAAAAGACGATGCTTCCAGTCAAGGGTGCAGGTGGGCTGTCAACAGAGCCCAATGCGCTTGAGGGGAGCTATGCCAATGCTTGGGCGCAAAACATTTGGCGCGATATGTTTGGCAAGATCGCTTAGCAGCCGCGCTTAATCGTCGTGACAGCAGTTTATTCCTGCCTGCGCTGAAGCTGTCGTGTTTTGACCCTGAGCTTTTGCTTGTCTTCAATGAACGCTCTCGAGGTCTTAAGTCGTCATACGACCGTGGTTGCTGATACTGGGGATGTGGCTTTGATTGCCCGCTATCAACCCAGGGACGCAACCACAAACCCCTCACTGATTCTCAAGGCGGTCGGTCTGCAAAGTTATCAGCCATGGCTCGACGAAATCGCCGAGGCTTCAAGTGAGCAGGGCTTGCCTCTTGAAGATCGCGTCGATGCACTGCTTGTGCGTTTCGGCGAAGCGATTCTCAAAGTCATTCCCGGACGCGTATCGACTGAAATCGATGCGCGTTTGTCCTTCGATGTTGAGGCCAGCTATGCGCGGGCCATGGGCATCGCAGCACGGTATCATCGTCTTGGTATTCAAAACGATCGATTTTTGATCAAGATCGCCTCGACCTGGGAGGGTATTGAGGCGGCGCGCCGCCTGGAGCGCGAAGGCATTCATTGCAATCTCACCTTGCTTTTTTCCTTGGCCCAAGCCGCGCTGTGCGCCGATGCAGGCGTACAGCTGATTTCCCCTTTTGTCGGACGCATTTACGATTGGTATCAGAAAAATAGCACCGTGCAGCGGCCCGACGGCAACCAGGGCCTTGACCCAGGGGTCGAATCGGTGCGGCGGATTTACCGCTATTTCAGACAACATGGTTACCGCACGGAAGTGATGGGCGCAAGCTTTCGCAACACGGGTCAGATATTGGCGCTGGCGGGCTGCGATTTACTCACCATCAGCCCGGATTTGCTGGCCGCATTGCAGCAAATGCCTGCCGATGATTTGGATCTCGAATGGCGAGATCAAGCGCAGGCAAGCCAAGAGAACCTGCTTCGCCTGAATGAATCGCAATTCCGCTGGGTCTTAAACGAGGACCAAATGGCTAGCGATAAGCTCGCAGAAGGTATCCGCAGTTTTGCAGCTGACAGCCGGAAGTTGGATACGCTGTTGAGCTAGTCGACCCTCTCGGCTAACGCCCGGTGCTGCCAAAGCCCGCTTCGCCGCGCGCCGAACTTTCAAATTGCTCAACCACCCGAAATTGCGCCTGTATGACTGGCACGATGATCATTTGCGCAATCCGTTCTAAAGGTTGAATGATGAAATGCGTATCGGAACGATTCCAGAGCGGTACCATTAAGGGCCCCTGATAGTCGGAGTCGATCAGTCCGACCAGGTTTCCCAGCACGATGCCATGCTTATAGCCGAGTCCTGAGCGCGGCATGACAAGGGCAGCGTAAGCCGGGTCAGCGATATGGATCGCAATCCCTGTGGGCATGAGGTAATTCGCACCGGGCGCAAGCTCAAGGGCCTCGTCAAGACAGGCCCTTAAATCCAGACCAGCGCTACCCGTGGTCTGATAAGCGGGAAGTTGTTCACGGATGCGCTCATCCAGGACGCGAAGGTCAACCATCATATTGCTCTGGCTCCATAGAAGATTTCATAATCCATAAGCATTGGAAATTTAAAGAAGGTTCCAAGGTCAATATCGAGAACATCATGGTCGATCAGGATCAGCCATCTGTCGATCAGGATCAACCATCTTGTCGACCAGGATCAACCATCAAGCAAGGCGTGAGGCAATCGCTTCGATCAACTGTTGTGCCAGTTTTTCCTTCGTGGCAAGTGGCAAGGCATTTGCACCCTGTTCATCGAGCAGCAACAGCTGATTAAGATCCTGCCCAAAGGTTTCGTGGCCGATATTCGCCGCAAGTAAGGGCACGTTCTTGGTTTTCCTTTTCGCCTCGCCGTGCTCATGCAGCATTTCACTTTCTGCGGCAAAACCAACACAAAACGGACGAGGTCTTCTTGCTGCAACACTTGCAAGGATGTCCGGATTCTCAACAAAGCTGAGGCTCGGAGCCGATTCACCTTGTTGTTTTTTTATTTTCTGACTTGCTAAGGTTGCGGGGCGCCAGTCAGCAACCGCTGCAACCGAGATAAAAATGGAAGCTTCGACTGCCGCCTTTGGCAGGGAATCAATCGCCTGGTCGACCGCTTGCTTCATGTCTCTGGCGCTCACCACGTCCCGACGTTGCACCTGCCAAGGGGTTGCGAGGCTTACCGGCCCTGCAATCAGTTGCACGATCGCGCCGGACTGGCTCGCCGCCTTGGCAATGGCAAAGCCCATTTTCCCTGAGCTTCTGTTTGTGATGCCTCGAACCGGATCGATGGCTTCAAAGGTTGGTCCGGCTGTGATCACGCAAAACCGGCCAGCAAGCAACTTAGGGCTTAAGGCGTGTTCTAGGGCTTGCAGCAGATCTTCGGGTTCAAGCATCCGCCCATCACCGGTTTCACCGCAAGCTTGATCGCCACGGTCGGGCCCCAGCATCAACACACCGTCTTGCTGAAGCCTGGCGGCGTTTCGCTGGGTGGCAGGGTGCGACCACATCTCCCGGTTCATGGCTGGCGCCATGAGCAAAAGACATTGTTCGCGAGGCCGGGCAAGGCACAGCGTGCTGATGAGATCGTTACAAATACCATGAGCCAGGCGCGCCATCAGGTCCGCCGAAGCCGGCGCAATCAGGATGGCCTCAGCCCATCGACCTAATTCGATATGGGCCATACGGTTGTGAATTCGGTCATCCCAAAGGTCAGTAAATACAGGCTCGCCGCTGAGGGCTTGAAACGTCTCGGCGCTCACAAAGGCGCGCGCGGCCTCTGTCATCACGATCTTGATGTTGGCCCCGGCGCGCATCAAATCCCTGACCAGGATGCAGGTCTTATAAGCCGCCACGCCGGCGCTGACCGCCACCAGGATACGCTTTCCCGCAAGTCCCCAAGACCACTTCGTCGAGACGTTCGCCTGCGCCAATCCGGAATCGCTCCCCTGCGGCACTCCCAAGACGCTCCCCTGCGCCAATCCGGAATCGCTCGCATCCGCCTGCTCAAACGCGTCTGAGCCGGGCCTCTTGATCCCGGCTGTAGCTTTGCTCAGTTTCTTGCTGTTTTGCGCCACTGCATGAATTCCTCTAAGAGCAACAGCACCACCCCTAGAGTGATCGCTGAGTCGGCAATATTGAAGGCAGGAAAGTAAAAATGCCAGGCCTCCCGATAAAACAGGAAAAAATCAGTGACCTGACCTTCGATGGCGCGATCCAAGCCGTTACCGATGGCACCGCTCCAAATGAAAGCAAGTGCAGCGCAGGATAATGGCCGATCGATCGTCTTCGTGATCATCCATGGCAGTACGAAAGCAGCGGCTAAGGAAACCAATGTAAAGAACCAGCGTTGCCAGCCCGATTGATCGGCAAGAAAGCTAAACGCCGCGCCGCGATTAAACACCAGTGTTAAATCGAACCAACCTGGGATCAGGACGACACGTTCGCCAGGCATGAGTTGCGCAAGCACCCACCATTTACTCGCCTGATCGGCGCAGGCAAGGGCGCATCCCAAGGCTAACCAACGAAAGAGCTGTACCTGCTTGGGATTCACAAGCAATAAGGCAGAAAATTCGCCAGAACCTCGGCTGAGGCAGTCGTCAACATGGGGCGCTGATATCAGGCAAAGGCTCTGACTTCACCGGCACCGTGCAAATTTTCATCACAACGCTGACAGAGCCCGGGATGATTTTCCACGGAACCAACGCTAGGATGGTAATGCCAGCAGCGCTCGCACTTGCTATGAGCGCTGGCTGCGACTTGCACAGTGATGTTGGTGGCATCGTGGCGACTTAATCGGGCTGACGACGTCATCATCACAAATTTTAAATCGGATCCGAGTGAGTCTAAAGCGTCAAACATCGCCGATGAGGCGCATATTTCGATTTCAGCTTGCAGGGATGAACCAATCACTGATTGGCTTCGCTGATGCTCAAGTGCTTTCATCACCTCGCTACGGGCCAGTCTGATCGGTGACCACTTGGCGAGCAAGCTTGCTGCATCAGGGATTTCGGGTAGCCCACCGAAAACCTGCGAGAAGATGGTTTCGCCGCCCTCTTGCCATAGTTTTTCCGAAAACAACGGCCATGCTTCCTCGGCAGTGAAGGAGAGGATTGGCGCCATCACTTTGAGATAGCAAGCGGTGATATGCCAAAGGGCGGTTTGTGCAGACCTCCTTGGCAAGGATGATGGGGAACAGGTGTAGAGCCTGTCCTTGAGAATATCGAGATAAAAGGCGCCCAAGTCTTCGGAGGCAAAATGCTGTAAACCGCTCACAACGGGATGAAACTCGAACACATTAAAATGTTCTTTAATTTGGAGCAGCCATTGTTGGGTATAGGCGATCGACCATCGATCGATTTCCAGCATGTCATTGATCGCCACCGCATCCTGGTCGGGCTTAAAGTCGGAAAGATTGGCCAACAAAAAGCGCAAGGTATTACGAATGCGGCGGTAGGACTCAACCACACGCTTGAGAATTTCATCGGAGAGCGACAATTCCCCCGAGTAGTCGGTGCTTGCCACCCATAAGCGTAGGATCTCAGCACCCAAGCTATCGGATACTTTTTGTGGAGCGATCACATTACCCAGGGACTTGGACATTTTTCGCCCCTGACCATCGACCACAAAGCCGTGCGTCAGCAAAGCCTTATAGGGTGCCTGCTGATTCAGCATGCAAGAAGTGAGTAGCGAGGAGTGAAACCAGCCACGGTGTTGATCTGATCCTTCCAGGTACATATCAGCGGGAAAGGCTGATTCATCGCGGTGAGAGCCACGCAGCACCGTCTCGTGGGTGGTTCCTGAATCAAACCAGACATCCAAGGTGTCAGGGTTTTTTACATAATGGCGAGCCTCGTCACCGAGCAGGTCTGCAGGATCGAGGCGTTGCCAGGCCTCAATGCCTTCTTTTTCGATGCGCTGTGCAACGGCTTCGAGAAGCTTTGCGGTTTCCGGGTGAAGCGCACCGCTGTCGCGGTGAATGAAAAAGGCCATGGGCACGCCCCAATTCCGCTGACGCGATAAGGTCCAATCGGGGCGGTTAGCGATCATGCCGTGTAATCTTGCCTTTCCCCAAGCGGGATAAAAAGCCGTGGCGTCGATGGCGCGAAGTGCTGTCTCACGGAGACTCTCACCGCCGCGAAGCGGTGTCTTGTCCATGGAAGCAAACCATTGCGATGAGGCACGGTAAATCACTGGTGTTTTATGCCGCCAGCAATGCATGTAACTATGTTTAAAACGTTCCACTTTAAACAGGCAACCCTGGGCTTCGATCAACGCAACGATTTTTGCGTTGGCTTGCCAGATGGAAAGCCCGCCGATTGTTTCGCCTAAGCCACATGGGTCTTCGCCGAATCCCTGCTGGTTTTTAAACTGATCCACATAAGTGCCATCGCCACGGACGAGCTGCAGGATATCTTCATCGCGCATGCCGTAGCGCTTGCAGGATTCAAAATCTTCCACCCCGTAGGCAGGCGAGGAGTGAACCAGCCCTGTTCCTGTTTCGGTGGTTACATACTCGCCCAGAAAAACCTGCGACTGGCGCGCGGCAAAGGGGTGATCGAAGGCAATCCGCTCAAGGGCATGGCCCTTGCACCGGGCAATACTTGTGCCGGTTAAACCCCAGCGCTCCAGGCAGGGCTTCACCCGTTCGCTTGCGAGAACCAGCGAACCCGAACGACCTTCGTCCTCGATTTGCACCAGATCGTAGTCAAGTTCAGGGTGAAGATTCAAGGCCTGGTTGGCCGGAAGCGTCCAGGGTGTTGTTGTCCAGATCACCGCATAGCAGCTGCCAAGTGGCAATGCATCGAGGCCGAAGGCATGGGCAAGCTTTTCAGGCTCTGCAGCTGGGAAACCCACATCAACAGCTAAATCCTCTTTGTCGGCATATTCCACCTCGGCTTCGGCAAGGGCTGATCCGCAGTCAAAACACCAGTTCACCGGCTTAAGGCCCCGATAAAGAAAGCCGAGTTCGAGTAACTTGCCAAGCGCGCGAAGTTCGTCCGCCTCGTTAGCGGCGTTCATGGTGGTGTAGGGCTTGTCCCATGCGCCCAGCACGCCCAGTCGGATGAAATCCTTTTTTTGCCGTTCGATTTGTTCGCTGGCGTAGGCCCTTGACTTGGATTGAACCTCATCGGCCGGTAGGTTTTTGCCAAATTGCTTTTCGATCTGAATTTCGATCGGCATGCCGTGACAATCCCAGCCCGGCACATAGCGTGCGTCAAATCCGGCCATTTGCCGGCTCTTCACAATCATGTCCTTCAAGATCTTGTTAACCGCATGACCGATATGAATATCGCCATTGGCATAGGGTGGCCCGTCGTGCAGCACCCACAGGGGACGGCCTTTGGATCGCGCCCTCAAACGCTGGTAAATCCCCTTGTCCTGCCATGACTTCACCCAAAGCGGTTCGCGTTTGGCGAGGTCGCCGCGCATCGGGAACGGGGTATCGGGCAGGTTCAGGGTGTTTCGGTAGGCGCTCTCAGCGTTGTTCGACATGACTCGAGCCTTCTTGACAGGTGTTGAAATAAGCCCGGGCCTCCGAACAGTCCCGTGCAATTTGTTCTTTTAAGGCTTCAAGGCTTGAATAATGGGCTTCATCGCGAAGCTTTTTTAGGAAGGTCACCTTCACCAAGCGGCCATAGGCTTGACCCGTCCAGTCGAGCAGGTGTACTTCCAGCAAAAAGCGACCGTCTTGCTCCACTGCGGGGCGGGTGCCTAAGCTTGCCACCGCGGGCAGGGCTTGGTTTTCATCGCTGCCGAGGCCGCAGACACTCACGACAAAAATGCCGTGAATCGGTGCCTGCTTGTCGTCGATGCGCAAATTCAAGGTGGGAAATCCGAGTTCGCGACCGAGCTTTCGGCCATGGATCACATGCCCGGTCATCGCATAGTCGCGTCCGAGCAAGGTCTTGACGACATCAAAGCGGCCCTGAGACAAGGCCTCACGCACTTGCGAACTCGACACCCGCTGCCTGTTGTGCAACACGCTTTGCAGGGATTCAACGCTGAAACCGTGCTTGCGCCCGGCAAGTTCGAGCATTTGAAAATCGCCACGGCGTTTGGCGCCGAAGCGAAAATCATCGCCGATCACCAAATGGCGCACGCCGATCGCAGCAACGAGATAATGCTCGATGAAATGCTCGGCTGAGCATGCCGCAAGTTTGCGATCGAATCGCAGCGCAAACAATTGGTCGATGCCACAGGCGGCGATGGCCTCCCACTGATCGCGACGGCCGCAGATTCTTGCCGGGACGGGACTGTTTGCAGCCGCGAAATATTGTTTGGGGTGTGGCCAGAAGGTCATGAGGCTCGCAAGCATCTGGCCTTGGCGCGCGCGCGTCAAGACGGCTTCGAGCAAGGCACGATGACCAAGATGCACCCCATCGAAATTCCCGATGGTTAATGCGGTTGGGGGTGGCGGAAGATTGCCGTGGTGGGTCGGCCGGCGAATGATATGCATAGGCCTGCATTATAAAACCCGGCGCGTCTTGAAGGCCTGAAAGCCGGTTTATGGCCTCGTTTAGGCTGTTAACATCGCGGCTTTGCCTGGGTGTGATCCATGAAACGCGTCGTTGTGCTGATTTCCGGGCGTGGTTCTAATTTGATCGCCCTGCATCGGCGCCTTAGCGGGGACTCGAATCAAACCAGCCCGACGGCTCAACTTGTGGGTGTGATCAGCAACAAGCCAGAGGCTGGCGGCATTGTCTGGGCGCGGTCCCAAGGTATTCCGTCGATCACGCTCGACCATCGACGCTATCCAAACAGAGAGGCCTTCGAGGCGGTTTTGGCGCGTGAAGTACACGGTTTTCGGCCCGATTTGGTGGTGCTTGCGGGGTTCATGCGTGTGTTGGGCTCAGCCTTCGTGCGTCAGTTTGCGGGGCATTTGATCAATATCCACCCCTCGCTGCTGCCAGCTTTTCCGGGCCTGGACACGCATCGACGCGCGATCGATGCGGGGGTCTGTTTGCACGGTGCGACGGTTCACTTTGTGAACGAGGCGCTTGATGGCGGCCCCATCATTGCTCAGGCGGCCGTCGCTGTGTTGCCGACCGACGATGAGCAAAGTCTTGCCGATCGAGTCCTGCGGGAGGAGCATCGCCTGTTGCCGCAGGTCGTTATTGATTTTTGCAGCGGTTTTATAGCGCTTGACGACCAGGGTAGGCTGCAATGCGGTCCCCAGGCCAAGCGTTTATGGTTTTCTTTGCCATCGGGTGCAGCTTGAGTCTTCGTCATCAACTTTATAAGATCTTTGAAACGCTTGGGCATTTTGAATCGCCTGCAGACGCGGTGCTGCGTAGCCACTTTCGCGCGAATCCGCAGCTTGGTCGAACCCAGCGCCATCAAATCGCTGAGGCCAGTTTCTACATGCTTCGCCATCGCAGGCGGCTTAATCAACAACCCTTCAGCAGCCCTACCAGCGATTGGCCGAAGGATTTGAAGTGGAATAACCGCGCAAGTCTGATTGAAAAAACCCTCTATGAAATGCGCGAGGGCCCTCAAGATCTATCCCACCTGCCCGTGCCGATTCGTTACTCCGTGCCTGAATGGCTTTATGAGCGATTGCAGCTACAGGGTGTGGAAGAAGGCCTCTATCGGGCCTTGCTTGAGCCAGCGGCCCTTGATCTTCGTATTGCTGCATGGCATCCCAAGCATCAGGTTTTGTCGCGGGAGCATTTGATTGAACATTTGCATCGCGAGGGGATTGTTGCCTTGGCGCATCCGGCCCTTGAAAACGCTTTGCGGGTCGAAGGCAAGCCCGCGCTTGAGAAATCAGCTTGTTTCGCCAAGGGCTTGATGGAAGTGCAAGACGTCGCCAGCCAGGCTGTGGCTGCCTTGCTGGCGCCCCGCCGCAATCAAACCTTGGTCGACTTTTGCGCGGGCGCCGGTGGCAAGACCCTGGCGCTTGCCATGGCGATGCGTAATACCGGCCAGGTCTACGCCTGCGACAACAACGCACCGCGCCTGGCGAGGCTCAAGCCGCGGTTATTACGTTCTGGACTCAGTAATGTTCAACCTTTTGCTATCGATAGCGAGGCCGACCCAAAGCTGGTGAGACTTGAGTCAAAAGCCGATGCGGTACTGGTCGATGCGCCTTGCAGCGGCTTTGGCACGCTTCGACGCAACCCTGATTTGAAGTGGCGTTTTAAAGCTGAGGATTTAGAACGGTTGATTCAGCAGCAGGCGTCGATTCTTAAGGCGGCTGCCCGACTTGTTCGCCCCGGGGGCTGGCTTGTCTATGCAACCTGCAGCCTTTTGCGCGAGGAAAATCAACATCAGGTGCTCTCTTTTCTTGAACAGTCACCAGCCTTTGAGCTTGAGTCGCCGATGCCGGTATTGGCAGCGCAAGGTGTCAAGCTGGGTCGCGAGTTGGCGTTGGAGGACTCAAACAAGGCTTATGGCATGGTCTGGCAGACGGATCCCTTGCGGGATGAATGTGATGGTTTTTTTGCAGCGCGGATGAGGCGTTGCGGATAGTCCTTGCCTGCGAAAGGGCAAATGAGCCTACAATGCAGCAGGGATCCAGAATGCTAGGGAGGCATGATCTTGATTCAAACAACAGAGCAGGTTGCTGTAGGACTGGCGGGCAATAGCTTGTTAAGCCAGCTTGGTGGCTTCGAAGCATGGCTTAGGCCCTTGCTTCACTGGGTCGCCTACGGGTTTGCAGAAACGAGTCTGCTTGGCTTATTGATGGTTGCGCTTGTCACAACCCATATCACCATTGCCGCAGTCACCATTTTTTTACATCGCTGTCAGGCGCATCGTGCACTTGACCTGCATCCCGTGATCTCACACTTTTTCAGGTTCTGGCTCTGGTTAAACACCGGCATGGTAACCAAGGAGTGGGCAGCGATCCACCGTAAGCACCACGCCAAGTGCGAAACCGAAGAGGATCCGCATAGCCCGGTCACCCGCGGCTTGGAGACGGTGCTGTTTCGGGGGGTCGAACTCTATCGCATCGAGGCACTCAATCAGGAGACCTTGGATCGCTATGGCCACGGCACGCCCAATGACTGGATCGAAAAAGTGCTCTACACCAGGCATTCTTATTTGGGCGTTTATGTGCTGTTGGTCATTGATTTGCTCTTATTTGGCGCGATGGGGCTTGCCGTGTTTGCGATTCAATCGGGCTGGATTCCGTTTTTTGCAGCGGGCGTGATCAACGGGGTTGGACATGCCAAGGGTTATCGCAACTTTGACTCTGCGGATAAAAGCGCCAACCTTTCGCCTTGGGGTATTTTGATTGGGGGTGAGGAACTCCACAACAACCACCATACCTTCCCCGCATCGGCCCGTCTGAGCTACAAATGGTGGGAGTTTGATATCGGATGGATGTACATCCAAATCATGGCTTTTTTCGGTTTGGCCAAAGTGCGACGCGTTTCCCAGCGTCCCAAGTTTCAGTTGCCCTGCGAGCATATCGACGCCCGTGCTCTTCAGGCGGTCATCGCGAACCGTTATGACATGATGTCGGCTTACGCACGGTCGATCCGCGAGGCCAAACGCGCTAAGGCGGAAGACGCTTTGCAAACGCTCACCAGCATGCGTGACGAGCTTGCAAGCTTGTGGGAGCGGTCCTCGCTGTCCGTGGAGCAATTGGTCCAGCAACTCGAGGATTGGTGCCGTCGGGCCGAGGAGAGCGGCGTTGCCGCATTGCGTGAACTGTCAATGCGGGCGAGAAGCTATGCCTGATCAGGAAAATGACGGCTACAAAGCTGTCGATCTGCCGTTTTTCGCTGCGCTCGATCAAAACCTCGCGGTGGCGGGGCAGATCAACCCCGAGGATATGGCTGCAATTCGCGCTGCAGGCTTTGTCAGTGTGATCAACAATCGCCCCGATGGTGAGGGCGGGCCAAGCCAGCCAAGTGATACGCAAATGAAATCGGCCGCAGAAAACGCAGGGCTTCGGTATGTTTACCAACCGGTTGTGTCATCAGACATGACCATGGACGACGTGATTTGTTTTCATGAGCATTTAAAGGTCTTGCCAAAGCCGGTGCTGGCTTATTGCCGGACGGGCGCGCGTTGCACGCGCCTTTATCAAAGCCAATAAACGCCGCCACCGCATCGTCGCCGACAGGCAAGCAAAAAATCCTTGAGATGGAGGATTGCCGCCCGGCGACGGGGCGAGAGTCAATTATTTGATTTTGGTTTCTTTATAGATCACGTGCTTACGGGCAACAGGGTCGAATTTCTTGATTTCCATTTTGCCCGGTGTGTTGCGCTTGTTTTTGTCGGTCGTGTAGAAATGACCGGTCCCGGCGGTGGACTCGAGCTTGATTTTTTCACGCATGGTCTAACTCCTGAATATCGTAAACGCGGTGATTAAACCGCTTCGCCACGAGCACGCATGCCGCTGAGCACCACATCAATGCCCTGCTTATCGATCAGGCGCAAGCCAGCCGATGAAATACGAAGACGCACCCAACGCTTTTCAGTCTCTACCCAGAATCGGCGGTAGTGCAAATTGGGCAAGAAACGTCGCTTAGTCTTGTTGTTGGCATGGGAAACATTGTTTCCCACCATGGGTGCTTTTCCGGTTACCTGACATACGCGCGCCATATCAACCTCGGTTAATGCTTAAATTGTGCTTGAATTGCAAAGCCCTCGATTGTACTTCGGTAAAACCGGTCTGGCAAGACTGCAGGTCCGCTAAAGGGCTCGGCAGCGCTCAGGCAATGTTTTTTTGCACGAACTGCACCAGCTGTGATTTCGATACGGCGCCGACTTGTTGCGCAACCTGCTCGCCTTGATTGAAAAGAATCAGGGTCGGGATGCCGCGAATGCCATAGCGCTGCGCAATCTCGCCGTGCTCGTCCACATTAAGTTTAGCCACCTGCAGCTTATCGCCCATGTCCTTGGCCAACTCATCAAGAATCGGTGCAATCATTTTGCAAGGACCGCACCATTCCGCCCAAAAATCGACAAGCACTGGGCCGCTGGCCTTCATCACTTCCTCATCAAAATTGCTGGCACTCACATGTTTTACGCTCATGGATCAACTCCTCATTGATAATTGCTCGTAATCATAGCCTGAAGCTTTGCAGAAACCGTCGTTGGACGTGCAGCTCGGCGCCACCGGTATAGCCCTTGCGAGGGCGCGCGGCAGACAGGCCTTCAGGCCCGGTACCTGCCGTGTTGTTAGAATGTGTTTGGGCGGGCCCCCTCGCATCGAGGCCCGGTGAACCTGGTCAGGTCCGGAAGGAAGCAGCCACAGCCGTTCGTCGCGAGTGCCGAGGTCCCGGCTCGTCCAGTCTGCAGGCTCATATGGACCCATTATTCCCCCAAGAAGCAGTTTCTTCGCATCAGGTTTTGGCTCGAAAATGGCGACCCAGGCAGTTTGCTTCGCTTGTCGGGCAGGAACATGTGGTCAAAGCACTGCGCCACGGTTTGAAGACCGGGCGAATTCACCACGCTTATTTGCTCACCGGCACACGCGGCGTGGGCAAGACCACGATTGCAAGAATCCTGGCAAAGGCCTTGAACTGCGAGCAGGTTGATCGGGAAGACCCGGATCCCTGCGGCCGCTGTGATGCCTGTTTGCAAATCGATCGCGGTCGATTTGTGGACTACCTTGAACTTGATGCGGCAAGCCATCGCGGTGTTGACGAGATGGCCCAACTGCTTGAGAACGCGATCTATGCGCCAACGCTTGGACGTTGGAAAGTCTATGTGATCGACGAAGTTCACATGCTCAGCAACCATGCTTTCAACGCGATGCTCAAAACCCTTGAAGAGCCGCCGGGACATGTGGTCTTTGTGCTTGCCACGACCGATCCGCAAAAGGTCCCGGTCACGGTCCTTTCGCGCTGCCTGCAATTGGCCCTGCGCAACATGACGCCGCAAGCCATCGCTGCGCATCTCGCGAGGGTGCTTGAGCAAGAGCAAATCGCTTTTGAAGACGAGGCCTTGAACCTGATTGGCAAATCGGCCGCAGGATCAATGCGTGATGCCTTATCGCTTCTGGATCAGGCGATTTCGCACGGTGGGGGCGAGGTGCGAAGCGCCGAGGTGCTGGCCATGCTCGGTGCTGTCGATCGCGATAAAGTGGCGCAGATCATGGATGCGCTTTTAGACGCGAATCCGAAGCAGTTGCGTATGCTTGCCGAAGAGGTTTGCGCGCTGGGTGTTGATGCGGCCGATGTGTTGCAGGCGCTCGCGCATTTGGTTCAAGATTTGAGCCTGATCAAGATGGATGCCATGGCGTCGGGCGATCCCCAGCTAAAGCGCTGGGCTGCAGCCTGTGAGGCAGAACAGTTACAGATTTATTGGCAAATCCTTATTCACGGTCGTCGCGATCTGCCGCTTGCACCCGATCAACAGTCGGGATTGATCATGAGCCTTTTGCGTTTGCACGCTTTTCGCCCGCAGTCGGTGCGACTCGAAGAAAACCCGTCGGCCGCACAGCTGCCGTCACCGGGAGCGAAGAAAGCTGCGCCGCAAGCATCGCCGCAAGCATCGCCCTCTGTCCCGAAAACATCGGGCGTTACCACCGCCTTCGCGCTCGGTTGCGCATGGTCCGAACTTGCGACCCGGATCACCTGCTCGGGATTTGTGCGTCAATTTCTAGAGCAAAGCGAATTGCTCTCGATCGAGGGTTTGCATCTTCGGGTCAGAGTACCGATTCGACCCTTGGCCGAAGTGGCAACGGTCAATAAGGTCAAAGATTTGCTGGTCGCTCATTTTCAAAGGCCGCTTCGATTATCGGCGGAAGTCGGCGCGGTCGGGGTGCAAACCGCTGCCTCAATCCACGATGCGCAACGGCGTGCCGAACGAGAAGCTGCCCTTGAGGGGCTTCAGAGCGATCCCTTTGTTCAGGCTATGGTGAACGAGCTCGGCGCACAAATCGATCCAGATTCAGTCCAGCCGCGTAAGCACTAGCATGTTGTTTGGAAACCTTGAAAGGATATCGTCATGATGAAGGGTCAATTGGCCGGCTTGATGAAGCAGGCGCAGCAAATGCAGGACAACATGAAAAAGGCCCAGGAGGAATTGGCCCATGTTGAAGTTGAGGGTCAGGCGGGTGCGGGTATGGTGAAAGCGATCGTTACAGCGCGCAATGAGGTGCGCCGGGTGATGATTGATCCCTCCTTGCTGGCAGACGACAAGGAGATGCTTGAGGATCTGGTGGTCGCAGCACTTAACGACGCTTTGCGCAAAGCCGACGAGGCTGCCCAGGCCCATATGGGTAAGCTCACGCAAGGTCTTCCCTTGCCTCCGGGTTTTAAGTTGCCGTTTTGAAAACGCATGGTGAAGCGCACGGGTTCATGCTGGCGGGCATCGACCATGCGACTTGAGCGCCCTTAGGTGTCACCGACGCTTGAAGCGCTGATCGCGGCGCTGCGCAGGCTTCCCGGGGTTGGTCCGAAATCGGCCCAGCGTTACGCTTTTCATATGCTTCAGCATGACCGTGAAGGGGCAGCCTTGCTCGGTCGATCGCTTGCAGAAGCGGTGCAAAAAATAAAACATTGTGAACGCTGTAACACGTTTTCAGAACAAAGCCTTTGCGACACTTGTAGCTCGGCGCGCAGAGATCCCGGACTTTTGTGTGTGGTTGAAACGCCTGCCGATCAACTGATGCTCGAGCAAACCCTGAGCTATTCGGGTTTTTACTTTGTGTTGATGGGGCGACTCTCACCACTTGATGGCATCGGGCCCGCCGATTTGCATATGGATCGCCTGATGAGTCGGGTCAACGACGGCCTGGTCAGCGAGGTCATCCTGGCAACCAATTTCACGGCCGAGGGCGAAGCCACGGCGCATTATCTTGGCATGATGCTTAAGCGCAAAGGCTTGAAAGTGACCCGTCTTGCCCGCGGGGTGCCGGTTGGCAGTGAACTGGAATATGTTGATGCGAGCACCCTCGCTCAGGCTTTGCGGGATCGTCGCGGCCTCTCAGGGACCTGATCGGTCGATTCAGCTAAAATAGAAAGGTTTAACTGCGCATAGGGCTTCAAATTTTGTTGGGCCCGCGCCACAACCTGGTGTCCATCATCGTGTCTTCTTCTTTGCCACCTTCGCATCACGACGCAGCACTTCAGCAGCATGACGCAGCACTTCAGCAGCATGACGCAGCACTTCAGCAGGATGACTCAGCACTTCAAGGCGAAAGTCAAAGCCAAAGTCAACATCAACGTCAGGATCCAAGCGACCCATCGCTTAGCCTGCTCGCCGTGATCAAGCCGGCAGTGCTTGCGCTTGCGAACGGCCAGATTTTCTACGGCGAATCAATTGGCGCAGACGGCTGCGCTGTTGGCGAGGCAGTCTTCAACACCGCAATCACCGGCTATCAGGAAATGCTGAGTGATCCGAGTTATGCCGGCCAGTTGCTGACCTTGACCTACCCTCATATCGGCAATGTCGGGACCAATAACGAGGACGATGAAGCGCCCCGGGTTCACGCCGCTGGCTTGATCATCAAGGCGATTGCCTTGCGCCCGTCAAACTGGCGCTCACAGCAGGACTTGCCCGCTTATCTCCAACAACGCGGCATCTGTGCGATCGCCGGGATCGACACCCGAAAGCTCACCCGAATCCTGCGACGTGAAGGTGCGCAGGCAGCCTGTTTACTCACCGGTGAGGAGGCTGGCAACCGCGAGCAGGCAGCGCTCAAGGCCTTAAGCAAAGCGCGTGCGTTTCCGGGCATGGCAGGGCTTGATCTTGCCAAGGAGGTCACAACCGGCAAGGCCTATGTGTGGCGTGAAGGCAGCTGGTCGCTCGAGGGGGGGCATCACAGTCCCGAGCGCCCCGGTCGTCAGCCCAAGGATCAGGGCCTTGCGGGATGCCGGGTTGTTGCGCTTGATTTCGGGGTGAAGCGCAATATTTTGCGCATGCTGGTTGATCGGGATTGCGAGGTTCATGTGCTGCCGGCGCAAAGTTCCGTCGACGATATCCTCGCCTTGAATCCCGATGGCGTGTTCTTGTCCAATGGACCGGGCGACCCCGAACCCTGTCGCTATGCAATTGAAGCAGCGCGCGCGCTGATGGCAAAAGCATTACCTTTATTCGGTATCTGCCTGGGCCATCAAATCATGGGTCTTGCATCAGGTGCCAGAACCGTTAAGATGAAGTTTGGTCATCACGGGGCAAACCATCCGGTGAAAGATCTAAAAACCGGATCGGTCATGATCACAAGCCAAAACCATGGTTTTGCAATCGACCCGGAAAGTCTGCCTGCAAATCTGCGGGTCACGCATGTGTCTTTGTTTGACGGGTCGATTCAAGGTATCGAGCGAATCGACTGTCCGGCTTTTGCCTTTCAAGGGCACCCTGAAGCAAGTCCGGGTCCTCATGATGTGGGACCGCTCTTTGATCGATTTATTGAAGCGATGCGCCTGCATCAGGCAAGAGGATAGATCAAGATGCCAAAACGTTCTGATATTAATCGCATTTTGATCATCGGTGCGGGGCCGATTGTTATTGGCCAGGCTTGTGAATTTGATTACTCAGGTGCGCAAGCCTGCAAGGCGCTTAAGCAGGAAGGTTTTCAGGTGATTCTGGTCAACAGCAACCCGGCCACGATCATGACAGATCCTGAAACCGCTGATATGACGTATATCGAGCCGATAACCTGGCAGGTGCTTGAGCGAATCATCGCCAAAGAGCGTCCCGACGCGGTCTTGCCGACCATGGGCGGACAGACCGCGCTTAATTGCGCGCTCGAATTACATCAGCGCGGCATTCTCAGTCAGTATGGCTGCGAACTTATCGGTGCATCACCCGAGGCCATTGAGAAAGCCGAGGATCGCCAGAAGTTCAAACTTGCCATGCAGCGTATCGGTCTTGGATCGGCGCGCTCGGGTATTGCGCACAGCTTGCAAGAGGCCCAGGACGTCCAAACCACCATCGGCTATCCGGTCATCATCAGGCCGAGTTTTACCTTGGGCGGGACGGGCGGTGGCATTGCCTACAACCAGGAGGAGTTTCTTGAGATCTGCAAGCGCGGGCTTGATCTTTCACCAACCCGCGAGTTGCTGATCGAAGAGAGCCTGATCGGGTGGAAAGAGTTCGAGATGGAGGTGGTGCGAGATCGTCATGATAATTGTATTATTGTGTGTTCGATTGAAAATCTCGATCCCATGGGCGTTCACACCGGCGACTCCATCACAGTCGCGCCTGCGCAGACCCTGACCGATAAAGAATATCAAATCATGCGCAATGCCTCGATTGCGATCTTGCGCGAAATCGGGGTGGATACCGGCGGATCCAATGTGCAGTTCGCGATTGATCCGAAAAACGGCCGGATGATTGTGATCGAAATGAATCCTCGTGTTTCCCGATCTTCTGCATTGGCTTCTAAAGCAACAGGCTTTCCGATTGCTAAAGTGGCTGCCAAGCTGGCAGTCGGTTATACCCTCGACGAATTGACCAACGAGATCACGGGCGGTCTGACGCCGGCATCGTTTGAACCATCGATTGACTATGTGGTGACCAAAATGCCGCGATTTGCTTTTGAAAAATTCCCCCAGGCCGATTCGCGTCTCACCACGCAAATGAAGTCGGTGGGCGAAGTGATGGCAATCGGTCGAACCTTTCAGGAATCGCTACAGAAAGCATTGCGAGGCCTTGAGACGGGTATCGATGGTTTTGATGAACGTTCGACTGATGAAGACGAAATTACCCGCGAGATTGGCGAGCCGCGGCCCGAGCGCTTGCTTTATGTCGCTGACGCCTTCCGGATTGGCTTATCGGTTGAGGAAGTCTACGAGGAAACCGGAATCGATCCCTGGTTTTTAGACTACATCGCCGAACTCGTTCAGATTGAAGCGCGCTTGAAGCAACGGTCATTGAATTCGCTTACGCGCGATGAAATGAGGGCGATGAAGGCTAAGGGTTTCTCAGACCGTCGGCTTGCACGCTTGCTCTCCTGCACCCCCGATGAGCTTCGTGAGGCCCGATGGGCCCTGGGTGTGCGTCCGGTCTACAAACGGGTCGACACCTGTGCTGCTGAGTTTGCAACGAACACAGCCTACATGTACTCGACTTACGATGACGAGTGCGAAGCCGCACCGAGTGACAAACCCAAAATGATGGTACTCGGCGGTGGTCCCAATCGAATCGGGCAGGGCATCGAATTCGATTACTGCTGTGTGCATGCTGCGTTTGCACTTCGTGAAGATGGTTATGAAACCATCATGGTGAACTGCAACCCTGAGACGGTATCGACCGATTACGACACCTCCGATCGCTTATATTTTGAGCCGCTCACCCTGGAAGATGTGCTTGAAATTGTCGCCATTGAAAAGCCCAAAGGCGTGATCGTTCAATACGGTGGTCAAACGCCATTGAAACTCGCCTTGGCCCTTGAAAAGCATGGCGTTCCTATTATTGGAACATCGCCCGAATCCATTGATATCGCTGAGGATCGCGAACGTTTCCAGAAACTCTTGCAGCAACTTCATTTGCTGCAGCCGCCAAACCGCACGGCCAGAACCGAGAGCGAGGCGCTGAAACTTGCCGCAGAGATCGGTTATCCCCTGGTTGTGCGACCGAGTTATGTCTTGGGCGGCCGCGCCATGGAAGTCGTTCATGAGCAAAAGCAATTAGAGCGCTATATGCGCGAGGCCGTGAAGGTCTCCCATGATTCACCGGTCTTGCTCGATCGATTTTTAAACGATGCCATTGAGGTTGATGTCGACTGTTTAAGCGACGGTGAACAAGTCTTCATTGGCGGCGTGATGGAACACATCGAGCAGGCGGGTGTGCATTCTGGCGATTCGGCTTGCTCCTTGCCACCTTTTTCGATGCCCCAATTCTTGATTGAAACCTTAAAGCAGCAGACCGCCGCGATGGCTAGGGCATTGAAGGTGGTTGGTCTCATGAATGTGCAGTTTGCAATTCAGCAAGCCGATGCGGATTCGCCCAAGGTTTATGTGCTTGAGGTCAACCCGCGGGCCTCCAGAACAGTGCCTTTTGTTTCCAAGGTGACAGGGCTTGCGCTTGCCAAGATCGCTGCGCGCGCCATGGCTGGGCGCTCGCTTGCTGATCAAGCAATCGGCCATGAAGTGACGCCACCTTATTTTTCAGTCAAGGAGGCAGTCTTTCCCTTCGTAAAGTTTCCGGGCGTGGATATTCTGCTTGGGCCGGAGATGAAGTCGACCGGCGAGGTCATGGGTGTTGGGAAAACCTTTGGCGAGGCTTATGTGAAGTCTCAGCTTGGTGCCGGCACGAGGCTTCCCGAAAAAGGAACGGTATTTATTTCAGTACGTAATAGCGATAAACTCAAGGCGATCGCGGTAGCGCGTGGTTTGGTTGAGCTTGGCTTTCGCCTCATTGCCACCAAAGGCACTGCGACGGTACTTCGTGCGCAAGGGATTGCCGTCGATGTGGTGAATAAGGTTCAGGACGGGCGCCCTCATATCGTCGATATGATCAAGAATGGCGATATTGATCTCGTCATCAACACGGTTGAAGAAAAACCTAATGCGATTTCGGATTCACGTTCGATTCGCACCACCACACTTGCCCAACGGGTTACAGTCTTTACCACGATTGCAGGCGCGTCGGCTGCGGTTGAAGGCATGCGTGCCATGAAAGCGCTCGACGTTTATGCTTTGCAGCAATTGCATGCTTCACTTGTTCATTAATTCGAGGATGAAATGGCTACGATTCCGATAACAGTCTTCGGTGCTGAATTGCTCAAAGAGGAATTGCACCGACTCAAGCATGTCGAGCGTCCTGCAGTGATTACCGCGATTGCCGAGGCTCGTGCGCAGGGCGATTTATCAGAGAATGCCGAATATGACGCAGCGCGCGAGCGCCAGGGCTTTATTGAAGGACGAATCGCCGAGCTGGAATCTAAATTAAGTAACGCTCAAATTATTGATCCAAAACTGCTCGATGCCGAAGGCAGGGTTGTGTTTGGTGCCACGGTTGAGCTCGAGGAAGTTGAATCGGGTCACACAGTCACCTATCAAATCGTGGGTGACGACGAGGCCGACATCAAGAAGGGGAAGATTTCGGTGTCTTCCCCGATTGCGCGCGCCATGATCGGGAAGTATGAGGGTGATCCGATCGATGTTCAGGCGCCCGGGGGCATCAAGTCTTACGAAGTGCTGGCTGTTCGCTACGAATAATCCTTCGGGCGATAAAGCACGAGCAACTTACCGATGGACTGCACAGCGGCACAGTTCAAGGCTTCGCAAAGCGCTTCGAGAATGGCCTGTCGGGTTTCGCGATCGTCGCCCGCCACGCGTACCTTGATCAGCTCATGGGCGCGGAGCGATCGGTCGGTTTCGCGGATGACCGCTTCGCTCAATCCTTCCTGGCCAATGATCACCACAGGGTTGAGATGATGCGCAGCCGCTTTGAGCGATTTGCGCTCGGCTGCGCTCAGGATCAGCGCCACCCCGGGGTTGTCACCGTCGAGTTGGCGGTCGATGATCAGTGCGTTGCGGGCACGACCTTGCGGGGTTTCGGCCTGATTGCCCAGGGTTTTTTTTCGCGTCGATGCGCGTTTGCTGCCGGCGTTTGTTCGTTGATTCATCAAGTGATTGTAAAGCGATGCAAAAGATCTTAGTAACGGGCGGTGCAGGCTTTTTGGGCTCACATCTGTGTGATCGCTTAATTGAGCGCGGCCATGATGTGCTTTGTGTTGATAATTACTTCACCGGCAACAAGGCCAACATCAAACATTTGCTCGATCATCCGCATTTTGAGCTGATGCGGCATGACGTGACCTTTCCGCTTTATGTGGAAGTCGACAGGATTTTCAATCTAGCCTGCCCCGCCTCGCCGATTCATTACCAGCACGATCCTGTGCAAACCACCAAAACAAGCGTGCATGGGGCCATCAACATGTTGGGGCTTGCCAAGCGCACGAAAGCGCGGATTCTGCAGGCTTCAACCAGCGAAGTCTACGGTGATCCCGAGGTTCACCCGCAACCTGAATCCTACTGGGGCAAGGTCAATCCCATCGGACTGCGCAGCTGCTACGACGAGGGCAAGCGTTGCGCGGAGACTTTGTTTTTTGATTATTGGCGCCAGCATCAGCTACAGATCAAAGTCGTCAGGATCTTCAACACTTATGGCCCGAGAATGCATCCGAACGATGGACGTGTGGTCAGTAATTTCATCGTACAGGCGCTCAAAGGCGAGGACATCACCATGTTTGGTGAGGGTAGTCAGACCCGAAGCTTTTGCTATGTGGATGACTTGATCGAAGCCATGCTGAGGATGATGGATTCGCCGGCAGATTTTGTTGGGCCGGTGAATATTGGCAATCCCGGTGAATTCACCATGCTCGAGCTTGCAGAAATGGTGTTGCGCCTGACCGGCTCGCGCAGCAAGATCAGCTTCAGGCCTTTGCCCTCGGATGATCCGAAGCAGCGTCGGCCCGATATCTCGCTTGCTAAGCGGGCGCTTGACTGGGAACCCAAGATCTCCCTGGAGGAGGGACTTGTGAAAACCATCGACTATTTCAAACGGATGATCTAGCGCAGCGATCGGAAACACCCCAGGGGATATGCATGCCAGCCGGCAAAAAGCATCGCTTTAACCAAAACTGGATGCATCGGCATCTCAATGACCCCTATGTTCGGAAAGCCCAGCAAAAGGGGTACCGGTCTCGTGCGGCTTTCAAGCTTGCTGAGATTGATGATCAGGATAAGTTGATCAAGCCGGGGATGTGTATCGTCGAACTGGGGGCTGCACCAGGGTCGTGGACGCAGCTTGTGCGCGAGCGCTTGGGTTTTGCCAACCATGCGCTGCGCGGCAAAATCATTACCCTTGATATGTTGCCGATGGAACCACTTGATGGCGTTTTGAGCCTCATTGGCGATTTTCGTGACGAGGAAACCTTGCAAATCCTTCAGGAAGTGCTACCTGATGGCCACTGCGATCTTGTGATCTCGGATATGGCACCGAATTTAAGCGGTGTGGCTTCGGCTGACAGTGCCCGGATGGGTGATTTGATCGGGCTTGCACTTGATTTTTCGACCACGCATCTCAAACCTGGGGGTAATCTGTTGGTGAAGTGTTTTCAAGGCAGTGGATTCAGTCAGTGGGTGGAGTCTTATAAGCGCGAGTTTCGGCAGGTTTTCATCCGGAAACCGAAGGCGAGTCGCGAGGAGTCGGCCGAAACCTATTTGTTGGGTAAGGGTTTGCTGCCGAGGGTCATGAGTCAATCCTTGGAACAGAATCCTCAGTAGCAGGCTGTTGAACCCTTCGTCGCGCGCCGTGGACGCTCAACCCGGCGCTCTGAACCCCTCAGTGGCGAAGGTCATTGAGATTACGTACACTGCAAGGTCCAGGAAGGAGTAAATCGATTGAATAACGTCTTCTCCAAAGCCGCCATCTGGCTTGTCATCGCGCTTGTTTTGTTTACGGTGTTCAAGCAGTTCGACAATCGCAGCACAAGCTCGGGCAATTCGGTGCCTTACTCCGAGTTTCTCGACGACGTCAGAAATGGCCGAATCAAGAGCGTGGTGATCAGCGACACCACCGGGACCGCTGACATCACCGCCGTCACCGTCGATGACCGTCGGATCCGAACCACAGGTACCTATCTGGATCGCGGCCTTGTCGGTGACTTGGTCACCTATGGCGTGAAATTCGATGTCAAGCCTCGCGAAGAGCAATCCTTTTTAATGAGTGTTTTTGTGTCCTGGTTTCCGATGCTCTTGCTCATTGGTGTGTGGGTGTTTTTCATGCGCCAGATGCAAGGCGGTGGTAAGGGCGGCGCTTTCTCCTTCGGGAAATCACGCGCCAGAATGCTCGATGAAAACAACAACCAAATCACCTTTGCCGACGTTGCAGGTTGCGACGAAGCCAAAGAAGAGGTGCAAGAGCTTGTTGATTTCTTGCGGGATCCGTCGAGATTTCAAAAACTTGGTGG
>Ga0214923_10002464_pt1 | contig 24595 bp, 19 predicted proteins | sample LL1510_MetaG_FD_177993 | JGI IMG/M metagenome (GOLD analysis project Ga0214923, IMG submission 177993) | Freshwater microbial communities from Lake Lanier, Atlanta, Georgia, United States - LL-1510 | ecosystem: Environmental > Aquatic > Freshwater > Lake | place: USA: Georgia | collected...
GCATAAGGCAGTACGGATTTCATATTAATCAGGAGATATTGAAATATACCCGCCAGATATTGCTACAAACTCTGACCCTGATCCAATTGATACTCCTACCTGATAATAAATTGAATCTCCGGGAGTATAGCTGTAAGTTGTAAAGGGATTATTTCGTAAACCGTCTTCTACGTTTCCTTGATAGGGGCTAAATATAATCTGATTTCCTGGTAATAATATACCTTCAAAAGTTCTAATCCATGTTTGCGTATTAGCGTTGCCCGCATTAATAATATTCGTAGATGATGTAAATATATTATTATTTGCAAATTTTAAATATAAATTTTTATTAACAACTGAATTTACCATATTCATAAATATCCTGCCTCTTATTTTTCCTCTAGAAGTGAAAAGCCTGCTAGATATTTCTGTACCGGGAAGAACGCCTGATAATGTAGGTATCCAAAGCACGACCGGGTCAACAGTTGCAAGATTGGTATTATATACACCAAAATTTTGCGTATATGAATACCATGTTGCGCTATTAGAATTCGTAGTTGTGTAAACCGAATCGTATTTACCGCTATTAGAATTAAATGAAGTATATACAGAATTCCAATTAGCGCTATTAGAATTCGTAGTTGTGTAAACCGAATCGTATTTACCGCTATTAGAATATACAGAATTCCAATTAGCGCTATTTGCAGAAACGGTAGTATAGCTACTATTCCATAATAAACTATTTCCTCCTTGCGCATAAACTATATTACCAGCGCTTAAATTTGATAAAGCGTTTAAATTGTTTTTAACATAAATACCGTTATTAAATTTTAATGTAAGAGTAAAATTTCCGTATCCTGTTTCTGCGCTAGAATCTGAAATAATACCTGTTGTACCGTTTGAGTAAATAGTATTGGTTGAAAGATAATCTGTTATTGTAGCAGAACTTAAGAGAACATTTTGAGTAGAAAGATAGTCTAGGGTTGTATATCTTCCACTAATACTATTATAAGAACTATAGACTGACTCCCACCTTCCACTATTGGTATAAGCAGAATTCCATTGATCACTATTACCGCCTGATGCATAAACTATACCTGTTGTACTTAAAAGCCCTATAACTGTATAGCCTCCTAGGCGTATATTATCTAAAGTTTCATTAGTTAATAGTTTTCCAGAATATAATGCTCTATTAGTACCATTATTAGCGAGTATTATAAACATTCCATTGCCATAGGTTGTTGCAGCGTATGTTTCAGTCTCTGTTCCTGTTTTTACTGTCCAGTTTATTCCATCAAAAGAATACATCCATTTTGAACCTGAAGCAGTAGTTGAAGAAGCAACATATACACCATTTCCATATGTAATACTAGTCCAATTACCACCTGTAACAGCTCTAGAAGTCCATGTGATACCGTCTGGAGATGTCATTATACGAGCTGTACCAGAAGTTGCTCCAGCAACAAATAGACCGTTCCCGTAAGTTAATGAAATCCATTGATCGGTAGATGCTGCGGCTCTAATTGTCCAAGTAATTCCATCTGGAGATGTCATAACGCGATTTATAGAAGGAGAACCGGCAGTATTTGAAACCGCAACAAATACACCATTTCCATATGCAACTGCGCTCCAACCTAAAGCAGATACAGAGATAGGTGTCCAAGTAATACCGTCGTTCGAATACATTACACGGTTTGTCCCACCGTTTGCAACCGCTACAAACAAACCATTACCGTATGTAACACTTTTCCAATTGGATGTTTCAGCTGTTCTTACTGTCCAGTTTATTCCATCAGGCGAGGTATATACGCGAGGATCTCCGTTTGCAACCGCTACAAATATACCTCTACCAAATGTTACGCTTACCATGGAGAAGTAATAATAGCACTACTGTTTATTACCCAGTTTATTCCATCACGCGAATATGCTATACCATAATTAGAAGCAACCGCTACAAAAATTCCATTACCATATGCTACACCGGACCAATTATAAACAGATGAAATAGAACCTGTATTCCAATCTGTACCTCTAATATATGAACTGCTAGTGGAGTTGGTAAGAGAATAAACAGAATTCCAAGTACTAGAAGTGCTAGCTATATTAGTAGTGCGGTTAAATGCAGTGTCCCAAGAAGTACTGTTATTATTAACTGTATTATAAGCAGAATCCCAATTAGCACTCGTATTAGCTATAATAGTAGTACGATTAAACGCTGTATCCCAACTACCAGAAGCCACTGCTAGATTAGAAACATCATCTACTACAGCTTGTATATCAGCCGAATCTTCCCAGGATGCACTTAGAGCAGATACTGTTAAATATACAGAGTTCCATAGAGCGCTGTTAGAATTTGTAGAGGTATATACTGAATTCCATAAATTACTATTTCCTCCGGAAGCATAAATTACATCGGTTGCACTAATTGTTCCTAATACTGTAATTGGCCCGGGGGTACATATATTTACAATAGATCTAAAAACAGTTACAACAGCAGGGGTGTAATTAAAATCCCGTACAGAAAAATAAACTACACGACCATCAGAGGACATTGAACAATTACTAAACCCTGAGGAAGGAAGAGTAACCCAATTATTTCCGTAATTATAAGATATATAGGTTGGTACAGTTGCCCCACCGGATATATTAACAATCTGTATCTTACCGGAAGAAGACATTTTAACAACATCATAATAGTTGCTAGAACTTGAAACAGATCCACCAGGATTTACAGCTTTCCAGGTATTTCCGTAATCATTACTTACATATACATAAAAATTATAAAGTGTACCTATAGTAATGTTTCTCCCATCAGAAGAAATAGCAGCTGCATTATATGATCCTGCCGCAACAAAAATTAATTTCCATGTTTTACCGTAATCATTTGTAATATAGATATTATTGCTTGTCCTGCTACCAATAACAGCTATTCTTCCATCTGACGAAGCAACAACTCTACCTGGTCTAGTTATAGAAGTAATTCTGATCCAATTTAAACCGTAATTATAAGAAACGTAGAAATATTGGGAACCACTAAAATTATCTGCTGATGCATAAATTACTCTACCATCTGAAGACATTGATATAGAATTCCAGTTACTATCCGGTAAGCTTGTAGAAACCCATGACTCTCCACCATTATAAGAAATAACTGAGCCGGAAGAGTCTGTCCCTGCTACCATTATAATTCTACCGTCAGAAGACATATCTAGACTATTAAATTTTATAGTTGAGCTTACTAATGAACTTGTAAATGTTTTACCAAAATCATTAGAAATATATATGATATTATTTGTACTAGAAGTTATTGTACATACTACTTTACTTCCATCTGAAGAATTACATATATTTCTAAAAGTATCCTGAGTAGATAGAATATTAGTTAAATTGTTACCTATTTGACCTGATGCAGCGCTCCAATATGATTCAGCTATACTCGTTCTACCAATATAAGCTCCGCCCGCATTTTGACCAATTAGCATTCCTCCGGCTGAAAATTGCCCTGGAGAACTACCTGATAGTGCTGATAGGCTCGTTAGTGAAGATATCTCACTATATACAACTGCAGTACCACGTACGTCTAAAGCATTTCCTATAGAGCTTAAACTGCCTACTATTCCTACTATTCCATCTACTATAGGAAGTGTATTAATAATGACCTCACCGGTACTAAGAATTGCTATTCTATTAGTATTATTTGTTTTTAAGCTTAAACTATAAGCATCTTTGGTGCCTATACTAAAATCGCTACCGAAATTATTACCTCCGCTTAGTATCCAATTTGCACTGTTAGAATTAGTAAAAGTATAGACTGAAGCGTTATTAGCTGATTGAGCATTAAAAGAAGTATATACTGAATTCCATTGATCGCTATTACCGCCTGATGAATATATTACATTAGTTGCACTTATAGTACCAAGAACAGTAATAGGGTTAGGTGTAAGTATTGAAGCAATTGAAGTATAAATTTTTCCACCTTTCACTGCAACTGTTATCACTCTTCCATCGGAAGATATTGCCGCACCATATACATAACCTACATTAAATTTAAGTGTCCAAGTTTTTCCGTAATCTATAGATACATAAGCCCCTGCTCCTTCATTTCCGACTACTTGTATTCTTCCATCTGAGGACATTGCTGCAGACCACCAAAAATCAAAATTTAATAATTGATTCCAGGTTTGACCGTAATCATAAGATGTATAGATGGACCCACCGCGGGATACTGCAGTCTGTATTCTACCGTCTGAAGACATTGCAATACGCTTCCAATATCTAGCACTTTCTCTAGCTATCCATGTTTTTCCGTAATCATACGATATATAAATCGCAGAACCTACACCACTATCATCTACACCCGCAGCAATAATTCTACCATCGGAAGACATGGCAATCGCGGTTCCCCATAATCTAGTACTCTGAGTCTCTGTCCATGTTTCTCCATAATCGTAAGAAATACTTAATAGGTCGTTTCTTGATGCTGTAATTATAACTCTACCATCTGATGACATTGCAATCCCGTGCCGATTCTTAGGAGAGCTTTTTGGTGTCCAATTTACTCCATAATCATATGAAATATAGACGTACTCCGCTCCCGATTCTGATATTATTGCTTGTATTCTGCCATCCGATGACATTGCAACACCTATCCAATACAGAGTTGGTCCAACTGCATTCCATGTTACACCGTAATCGTAGGATGTATAAATTTTACTGGAGGTAGTAGCAGCTGCAGTTTGTATTCTACCATCTGAGGACATCGCAACACTGTTCCAGTCTCTATTACTCTGTCTAGCATCCCATCGTTCGCCAATAGTAGCAGATAATACCTGCCAGCTATTTTCTCTAATACCAACTCTACCAATATAAGCTCCGCCCGCATTTTGACCAATTAGCATTCCTCCGGCTGAAAATTGCCCTGGAGAACTACCTGATAGTGCTGATAGGCTCGTTAGTGAAGATATCTCACTATATACAACTGCAGTACCACGTACGTCTAAAGCATTTCCTATAGAGCTTAAACTGCCTACTATTCCATTTACTATAGGAAGTTTATTAATTATAACTTCCCCAGTACTAAGAATAGTAACTCTATTAGTATTATTTGTTTTTAAACTTAAACTATAAGCATCTTTTGTACCTATTGAAAATTCGTTTCCAAATGTATTACCTCCGCTTAGTATCCAATTTGCACTGTTAGAATTAGTAGTTGTATATACCGAATTCCATTGATCGCTTGTACCGCCTATAGTAGAAATAAGTTTAGTAAAACTATTATTTTGTGTATTATTAATATTCATTTTATGTAATATCCCATAGTCTTATAGCTTTATTTGTACCGTTAATATTTAATATTAAAAATTGTCCATTATCCGAAACACTAGCAGGAATATTAACCGTTGCATTGGATAAACTTATATTGCCTATATTAATAGATCCGTTTCCGCTAATACTACCTTTAACAGTCAATTCAGCACTAGGGTAGCTGGTATTAATACCCACCTTACCTAATGGATTTCCTCCACCAGGAGCATTACCGACATGCAATACTTCAATCCCATCGCCATCATAAAAACTAGCTATATCTGAATTACCGGACGTTTGATATACATATAATGCAGGCCCGACACCTAAATTAATTACACTCAATGCACTAGTAGTAGTAAATATTGTGTTAACAAATGTTGCAGCGCTTAGTGCAGTCAAACTTCCATTAATAACTAAATCACCGTTAATCTGCCCTCCACTTAAAGGTAAACATTTTTTTACATCAGATATAAGTGCAAGAGTACCATTATTATTAGGTAAATAAACTATTCTATTTTCCGTTGCAGATCCTGATAGTGTAGTACGAGTACTATTATTACCAAATTCTATTGTTCCTCTTTCGCGGGTATCAATACTACCCCCACCGTTAGATGTATTAATTGAACCTCCCGGGCCGCTATTATTACCCGAAGTATCTATATATCCCCCACCTGTACCGGGGTAAATATCATCAGAATCATAGTTACCACTCGTATTAATATATCCACCAGGGTTACCCCGTAACCCACCAATTGTCTTAATATATCCCCCAGCGCCTGCTTGAGCAGAAGAACCGATAGGGGTGCCTACATCAATATATCCACCGTTTTCGCCAGCCGTTCTAATATATCCACCTTCTGATGTGTTAATATATCCACCTCTTGATGTGTTAATATATCCACCACTTGATGTGTCAATATATCCGCCTGGAACTTCATCACCGCTAGTATTAATGTATCCACCTGGTGCACTAGTACCGCCACCGCTAGTATTAATGTATCCACCTGGGCTGTCGACACGCCCACCGGATAAGTTAATTAAGCCTCCTGGACTATTTTCATTACCTCCGGAGGTATTAATGTATCCGCCCCAGCTATTTGTACTATCATTTCCCCCAGAAGTATTAATATAACCACCCCGGTTATATGAAAAACTACCTCCAGAGGTATTTATATTACCACCTGTTGAGTTATCAGCATCACCTCCTCGGGTATTAATACTACCGCCGGTTGAAAAATTAAAGTTACCACCGCGGGTATCAATGTCGCCGCCGTTTGCATCTTGATATCTGGTACCTATATTACCGGAGGCACCTGATGTGTTAATATAACCTCCTCTGTTTTCCCATCCCGCAGAAGTGTCTATATAACCTGCACCTCCCGGTGCATTATTTGATGTCTTACCAACCATTCTTATATAACCACCAGGTGACCCAGGAGTACCTTCTACAGTATCCCCATCACCACCACGTAAGTTTATATAACCACCTGCTCCGCCGCTATAACCTCCAGCAGTATCACCACTTCTTGTATCAATATTACCGCCACCGTTTGATGTATTAATGTATCCGCCTGGTCCTTGAAGTCCGCCTGAAGTATTAATATATCCACCGTCATTATTGGAATGGCCTGAAGTATTGATATAACCTCCGGAATGATAATTACTACTTTTAGTGTTTATATAACCGCCTGAATTATTACCAATACCGGAGGTGTCTATATAACCACCGACACCGCTATCTTCTCCAGCAGTACATATATATCCTCCTACACCGGGATCACCAGAAGAAGGTATCTTATCATGGGTTGGGTCAATAAAATTACTAGTATTAATTTTACCTTGTATTCTTAAATTCCAGTCACCGTTTTCAGGGTTAGTCTTTATACTACCATATATACCTCCACTTGTTAAATCAATAATTCCACCAGGTTTGCCCGAATTTTCAAATTCTATATCTCCAGGACCACCATTTACAGTAATATATCCTCGGCTTCCGCCAGGAAATATATTTGTCTCACCCACCGTTCCATAAAATATACTAGCTGTTACTGAGTCCGCGCTCAATGCAGGTGCACTCAAAGCACCGGTCATGGTATCTCCAGAAAGCTTTACATAATTAGATCCTAATGCATAATTGCCACTTACTTCACTCCAATTAGTCCATAAAGCGCTATTTGAATTTGTAGTTGTGTATACCGAATTCCACGAGCCGGACGCTACAGCTAAATTAGAAACGTCATCGACTACAGCTTGAATGTCCTCGGACTCTTCCCATGATGCGCTAAATGCACTAACTGTAGTATATACTGAATTCCATAATGCAGAAGCTGCCGCTACATCTGAAATTACATAGGATCCATTTTTCCAAGTAACTGTACCCGAACCATCAGTTACTAAAATTTGCTTATCATTTCCATCTATTTCGGGTAATGTATAAGGAAAGTAATTTGAATCTCCTATAGTTACTTTTCCATCTTTATCTACATTAAATGTTGTCCTACCATCTGCTGTTTTAACATTAAAAGAAGATGCAACAATATTAAATGTTGACATTTTATTTTCTGATGAATTTACAGAAGATAGAGAAATACCTAACCCGGTAGCATTGCCAGTACCTATTAAGAGCTTATCTGCTGCTCCTTGTACTTTAAGTACAACTTCATTAACTCCATTATTATCTAATGTACCGCCAGAGAGAGGTAAAAATTTATTATTTGCAAATTGAATTGTTGCATAACTTCCACTATTAGTTTGATAGACAGTTCCTGTATTATAAGCATTATCCCAAGAACCGCTGGTGGTATTAACAGAGGTATAAACAGATTGCCAATTTGCGCTATTAGTTAATACAGTAGTATCATTACTAAAAAGAACCCAATTTGAATTAACATAACTATAATAAGCAGGGGTAGGCCCTCCACTAACATAAACCACCATTCCTTCTTGTATACGCTGATTAGGAATAGAAGAAAGATCGCTATATGAATCAACTGTTCTCAATCCTCCTAATCCATATCTAGGGTCGGTTACCGGGTAAGTATCTACTACTGCTCCTGGAGCAATAATACCTCCTACCTGTACTGTGTTAGGAATAGCCATATTATGTATAGGTTGCTATAGTTACAGCACCTCCTGTTGCGTTTAAAGAGCGGTATACTTTGTAAGTTACCGAGACACTATTGTAACCGGTTACAGTTAAATTAACAGGAGCGTTAAAAGGCCATAAAAGATTAGTACTAGTATCTTTAAATTTTGTATAATCATAATCTGATCCCGTAAAACTACCAGGAGAAGAAGGTGTTAATATATAGAGATATTTTGGTGTCGGGGATGAATCAACAAAAGGATAATTGTATGTGTTAAACGATGTTGTACCTTGTGTAAAGAAATTAGAAAATGTATTAAAATCACTAAACTGTGTTAAAGATGTTAAATCGCTTTTACCATACCATATTCTATGTCTCCAGCTATATGTTTGAGAAGTTGATACTGTAGGGCCTGTTACTTGCCCTCCGGTTAAATAAAATGTTAAGTTAGTTGGGGTAGAAAAGGTATAAGGATTAGGGTGAGGAACGCTTACAGAAGTAGTAGAATAAGATACCCCATTAATTATACCTTGCGTACCTCTTGCAATACCTATAGTACCTGCAACCCAGTTATCATTACCTAGAGTACCGTAAGCCCATGTAGCGGTTTTACTACCCGCTGCAATTGTATCGCCTAAATCTAACACTGTAGATGCAAGCGCCGCGTCAAAAGAATTAAAAGATGGAGATTTATATGAATATAACATCTGTTCTATAATTGCTATAGCATCTTTACCGGAAGAAATAGTCGTACCAACTGGTATAGCTCCAACGGCATCGGTAGTAGAATCAGTTCTTTTCCAACCGCTTATTGCGCTAACAGTAGTAAATGCTGATCCCCATTGATTACTATTTGAATTATCACTATAAACAATATTTGAGGAAGATAGATTACCAAAAACAGAAGAAGTATTACTTGAAGAAGGGGTAGTGCCTACAACTAAAGAACTTAATACTTTTGATTTAGTCGTCCTAAAGGGGAGCATATATATTTATTTATAGAAAATAGATGGAAATCTATTCTATTCAACAAACATTATGCGCCTGTAATTGCGTCACCAACAGCAGTTATATTATATGTACCACCAGAAGAAAATACAAAGTCTAGAGTTATAATTCCAAGACTGACAGAAATACTAACTGGATCTGCTGAATACCCTAATAGATCGTCTTGGTCAATTATACCATAAACAGTACCTTCCCAAACACCATCATTTTTAGTTGCTAAGATCTCTAGTGCACATCTTGAAGTACTCCTCTTAATGTTTACTATATATTTAATAGTAGTTACATCTGCGTCGGTAAATGTTTCTAATGAACCGGAATCGCTAAGAATTGTTGTGTTAAATACTTTTCTATTAGCCCCATAAGTGCCATTATTGACCTCAGCACCGGTGACTCTAACATCAGTATCTTTTAGCAAGAAATCTGCACTAGTTGTATTAACGTAAGAATAAACTGAATTCCAATCTGCACTGTACGTCTGAACTATAGTTCCTGCTCCACCGCCAAAGCCCCAAGTATCAGATAGAGACTGTACTACAGAATAAACCGAATCCCAATCACCAGATGTTACATTAACTGAGGTATAGACACTATTCCAATCAATGCTTGTACCGTAATTGAGAGTGTAAATTATTTCGCTTGCCGAAATATTACCATTAACTGTTAACCCGAGTAAGCTTGGCTGATAACCGCCATTTTCAGGGGTACCTACATTAATACCTACCGCACCACCTTGAGGACCACCTCCTCCGACGTGTAGTACTTCATAACCATCGCCATCATAGAACGATGCAATATCATAATCCGGGTTAGTATTTTTTACATATAAAGCGGGTGTAGGGCCGCTATTAATAACACTCAATGCGCTTGATGTGGTTACTAATGTATTTTGGAATGTAGCAGAACCAGCTACAAATAGATTACCGCCAACACTTAAATCTTTTACGCTTGTAGTTCCATTATGGACATATAAATCACCAGGCAATCTTAAGTCTGAAGGTAGTGAAAATGTTATATTACCAGCTGTACTAGCATCAGTCGTAATTTGATACTGTGTACCGTTGAAATTAATAGTATCACCAAGATTGATATTAAAATCAGCAGCTGTATCATCTGCAAAAGTTATATAAGAATACTGCAGCTTAGTATTTGTTACACCACCATCTTTAACTTGCAGCTTATTAGAAGAAATTTCAATGGTTGAATCATCTACATTGGCAGATAAACCGTTTGCAGCTGTATAGTTAATAGCACCATCTGTATAAACTATTGTGTCTAATGCAGAACTAAGAGCAAATCCTTTAACATATAGGTTATTATCGCTTCCAATACCAATTGTTCTTTCATCAGCATTTGCTGATAGACCATTTAAATTAGAGAAAAATAAACCTGTATTTCCAGATGCTAAAAATGCTGCAGCATCAATCTTGTACTTGTCTACTGAACTAGCAGCTAATTTAGAATTAGTAATTCCACTATCTTTAACAAGAAGATAGTTGTTAACATTAGAATATTCTAATGAAGAATTATCTACTACATTAGAATTAAGCTTTACTCCGGTTATACCATGGTCTTTAACTCTAATTTGGTTATTACCGATTTCAATAGTAGAATAATCTACATTAGCAGAAAGACCGGAATTAACATTTTGAATTATTGCACCTTCATCAAAAACAGTAATCGGTACATCGGAAGGAACGCTCTTTAGATATAGTTGATTTTGACCATTAATGTCAATAGTCGTTGCATCAACTCTTGCCGAAAATCCTTGGTTATTTGTAAAATTAATTGCACCGCCGGAATAAACTATATCACTAGAATCAATTTCGTGTTTACCAACTGCAGAATCAGCAATCTTATCCTTTGAAACTGCATCAGTAGCAAGTTGAGTATTACTAACACCGGCGGAGGGAATATAAAGCTCATTATTACCATTAATTCCTATTGTTGAATTAATAGAATCTGTTCTTGCAGAAAAACCGCCATTATTTGTAAATTGAATTGCACCGCTACTAAAGACAATATCATCAGCATCAATTTCGTGCTTACCAACTGAACTATCAGCTAAATTAGGCTTGCTTACCCCGTCATTAGCAATTGAAACTTTACCATTATCTACAGAAAAATTATTGTCATCAAATGAAGCGACACCTTTATCAAAATTTGTTGCATTTACGCCAGAAATTACTAATGTCTCGGTAACGGGATCAGCAAGTACTGTAATGCCCTCGCGGCCTTCTAAATTAAAGGAATCACCACCAGAAATATAAAACGTTGAGTTTGTATTGGTTGCTGATACCCTAAAACTTGCGGTAGCTTGACTAAAAATTAGTTCTAGATCAACGCCGCCGGAAAGAATTCTTCCTAATACATTTAAATCATTCTTTACTTTAAACTCACGATTTAGCGCCATATGAATATTTATGCTAAAGGGTGATTATTTTTAAATTAGATTTTGTAAAAATTAGTTCTAAGACCTTTTATAATATATTTTTTATTAGGATCGCCTATAGGATCCATAAAAGAAGCGCTCAAATACATATAATGAGAAGAAATAAATGAATCATATCTATCTATTAACTGTACAGTGTATAATTGACCATATTCACTTACAACACTCTGACCAAGTCCTATAGCTCCAACCATATTGAGCTCAGAATAATAAATTTCATTGTTATAGTTTGTTTGTATTTGTAATGTATATTTTGCAGTTCTAAAATCGTTAAGATCTATTACATCTATAATAGCACCATTAGCACTTAAAGAAGCTTCTACATATATAGGTTTATTTGGATTAGCATTAAGCTCGATATAGTGTTGTGGGTTGTTCTGATCTTGTCCAGCTAGTATATAGACTCTCTTATTTCTTAATGTTACAGTATAACCACTATAAACTAAGGGATGAGGGTTAACTGTAAATTCATATAATGTTTCATAATTAGAATTTACATTTTTAAAAACATTTAAATCTATTTGACTAGATAGATAATTTATAATTGTGGTGGTTTTATCAATTTGACTATAAGCATAATTCCAATTTGCGCTTAAGCTATTGACTGTGTAATAATTTGAATCCCACCACGCACTATGTGCTCTAACTAGAGTGATAGCAGCGCCAGTATTGCCCCCACCGCCACTCCAAGATGCACTGTTAGCTTGAACCGTTGTAAATAAACTATCAAAATTAACTGCATGAATATCGCCATCAATAATAAGATCACCATACATCGTACCACCGTTATAATATTGTGCAGCGTTGGTTCCTCCCCCACCACCTAATTCTAATATTCTTCTTGAATACTGAATAATAGATGTATTGATGTGACCTTTTAATTCATTTATAAATTTGTCTTTTTTCTCTAATAAAATTTTTTGCTCTTTTACTAACTCTTCTAATGTAGCGGACACTTTAGAAATATTTTCATCTATGTCAGGAAATTTAGCTGTATATTCGTTATAGATTTCATTTATAAGAGATTTAAATTGCCCTGCTTCTTTTTTAATGTATTCAGCAAAGAAATATTTTAATGCCTTGCTTTCGCTCTTTAAGCTTTCGTTAACTAGCTTTCTTGTAGACTCTCTAGTACGATCAGAATTTTTTTGATTAAACAATGTATATAAAATTTCACTGACAATTTCTTTTTTCTGATTTTCTATTCTATTAGAAAGTACTCTATTTTCTTCAAATACTTTTTTCTCTCTTTCTAATTTGTTTAATGATTCAACTAGAGTTGTGTAATCAGGAACATCTTCTTCTTGTATTTCTTCTTTTACAGAAACAATTTGCGGAGGTTCTTCTGTTTTTTCTTCCTCAACTAAAGCTTTCTTTTCATTAATTACTTGAACTTTTGTTTTTGAATCTTCATTTAATAAGAGAGGGTTGAGAGTACATTTTGGTACCTCTCCATGTTCAACAATTATCAACTTAAATTTTACATCCTTATAGCAAGTACCGTCCTCTAAAATAATATCTGAGATAATATACCTTTCATCGCCTTCAAAACTATATTTGTGTATAAATTCTCTATTATTGGTTTGCAGTAGAACAATATTTCTAATATTGTCATCGAATGGTTTGCTAAAGATATAATTTTCAGTATCGGTGGATTTATTAAATTCCAACTCAACACGTCTATCAACTAAAGCCTTGATGAAATTCACTAGAATATTTAATTAATTTTTAAATATTTCAATTATTTGATAAATACGTGTCAAAATAATCAAAATTACCAGATAATAGGATATCTAATGGTGTTTTGTGTTTAAACATGTGGTTTGGGGTTGACATCCACTTTTCAAGGAGTTCTGCAGAGCCTATATCGTTTTCTAGCTTTTTAAGTATTTCTTTTTGTTTTTTTGATAGTTTTGATATATCCATATAGCTTTTCAGATAAATGAATGGTTTTTGCAAGGTAGATTACCAGTACGTTAGGCTTGTCATACTTACGTATCCACCAAGGCGTGGCTTCACCGTTCACTAATATTACTTATATTATACTATAAGATTTTACAACTAGTAATAAATAAATTTAAATGCCTCCTATTTTAAAAGTACATGCTAATGATTCTCTTATTATAAGAGGTGGTATTGGATTAAACCCTACAGAACCTGTATTGCCTTCACCTACTCCTTCTGTTTCCTTTACTGCAACACCTTCCCCTACAATTTCTGTTACACCGACAAATACTAGAACACCAACAACAACACCAACCGGGACAAAAACACCTACCCCCACCAGTTCAATTACTGCTTCTCCTACTCCTACCAGCTCTATTACACCTTCAATTTCTCTTACACCTACAAGAACACCCACACTCACTCAAACACCGAGCATTACACCTACAAACACCCCTTCAATATCTATTACTTCAACAAACACTCCTACACCTTCTCCTACTCCTCCGGTTACCCCAACAATTTCCAATACAGCAACATTTACACCCACACCAACAAAAACAGCATCTCCGACCCCATCAACTACTCCGACAATTTCAGTTACCCCTTCGGTTACAAGATCACCAACTCGAACACCAACAAGTACATCTCTATTCCCTTCACCAACACCATCAAATACAAGAACGCCCTCTCTACCTCCGTCGCCAACGCCTACACCTTCAAGAACAAGACCTGCAGCTTCTCCAACTCCATCAACATCTTTTACAGCGACACCTACAAGGACATTACCACCTCCCACACCTTCAAGATCACCAACCAGAACACAAACACAAACAAGCACTACAGGCTTCACACCCACTCCGACGCAATCAGTTACAAGAACACCTTCGCTTCCTCCTTCACCAACACCATCGACTTCCGTTCCCCCTTCACCAACACCGACAAATACAAAGACGCCGCTACCCGTTACACCTTCCGTCACTCAATCGGTATCAAAGACGCCTCAAGCGACACCGACACCTACTGTCTCCCTTACTAGAACTGCAGTACCAGTATTCAATTACTGCTTGTTAGGTCCTAAGAATAGCGCATCTGCAGGACCTGCTCCAGGTAATGATAATACATTAATGTCAGGTACAGCAGACGGTCCAGGAGGAGCACATCAATTCTGCTTTAACTTAAAGAATACATCTGCGGGTCAAATTGGAACTAGCTATATGCTTATGATGGATCAAAGATTACCGATCTCTTGCCCAAGCAACCCTCAGTGCGGAACTAATATAACCGGATTCTCAGCTGTATGTCTAATAAGCTATACACAGGGAGCTAATAGCCATGAAGGTGAAATGTTTAGCTTTGCATTCTCAGATAATCTAACTAAGAAGTATTATCAGTATTTCGACGAAACACTAACAGGTAAGTTGTCAGGCTATGTATTCCCGAGAGATACGTTGTTTTAATGATTTTTAAAAATATATAATATAGAACATAAATAATATTATGGCAAACCCTCCGGATTTTAGAGATTTAAATAGACAGAAGAATAGCAAGGCTTTACAGTTTGCTTCAATTGATGAAAAGCTTCGTAAAGGTGTAGGTTCTAGGGTAGGCTCTGGTCAACCTCCTGCTCCTCCTGCTTCTCCAACCCCTACAATTTCATTAACACCTTCAAACTCACCTTCTCTTACACCTTCAACTACCCCTCCTGTTCCTTCTCCAACTCCTACAAACACACCTGCGGTATTGCCTAATGTTTTATTTGGTCCTGGGTCTAGCGCGAGTAACGGTGTTTACTTTATAAGCTTAAATAATGAAGCGATATTCTTTAATGGTACTATAGAGCAGATTGTTCCGGTTAGTATGGATATCTACTATAACGATCAGGTTGTTGCTTCTGTTACATTTGACTCGGAAAGAGTAGGAACTCCGTTTAAATTTGTTTTAGACTATAATAATCCTGGTCAAAATTATTTTTATGGTAACTTTATTGCTGGTGCAATATATTTTACTGGCGGCCCGCTCCCAACACCGTCAATTACCCCATCTATTTCTATAACACCCTCCCCGACGCCAACGCCTACAGTTACAGAAACTCCTCTTGAAACTCCTCCTGCTCCTACCCCAGAAGCAACACCAACCCCAACTCCTGGTCCAACAGGTACTCCTTTTGAAACCCCAACATTAACTCCTTCTATAACAGTTTCGAGCTCTATTCCTGCTACTCCAACCCCTACTAGCTCAAGAACACCTACAGTTTCATTAACTCCAACTAATACTCCAACCATGACAGATGGAGCTTCTCCGACACCCACACCTTCTCCAACTCCTTCTGTAACCCCTACCCTTCCTTATGTAACTTCTTATCCAAGTAATTCTGTTATAACATCTGATGGTGTAACTCAGGAAACAGCATTTATTGTTAATTACGGGGTTGTAACTGGCGATCCAGTAGGAAATATATCCGTAACCGTATCTCCTAACAATACATTAGTTTCAGTTGAAGCTTATTATCTAGATGGTAATGGCGCGCCTTACGGAACACTATTCATACCTTACAATACAGTAACAGATACATTTACATTTGAATTAACAACATTTACTGATATTGAAGGTAGTCAATTTTATGAATTGATTAACCCTTCAGGTACTGATGAAGCTCATCACATTTTACCTGAGATAGGTGATTTTCAAGTTCTGTTTGTAGTTACAGCACAATCTGGTGAACCCGGTTCATATGATTGGTCATTAGATACTGGTGCATTTGTTGATATTAATACAACACCTACTCCAACCCCAACGATTTCAGTTACTCCCTCTGTGACGGTTTCAGAAACACCTCCTCAGACACCTACACAATCTATAACACCATCAATTACACCTTCAAATACAATTGGAGTAACCAGAACACCAACGCCAACAATTTCTTTGACAATATCTAACACGCCCTCAATTACACCTTCAAATACAATTGGAGTTACTCCTACACCAACACCAACAATTTCATTAACACCTTCTAATACTGTTGGTGTAACAAGAACACCAACACCTACGAAGAGCCCTACAATGACTCCATCTGTAACCTTAACACCGGGTCATGGTCCTATTTATGGAGCACTTCCTGTATATGCATCTCCATCTAGCGTTGATCTAGTTCAATCATTTTATGTCAATGTAGGTAAAGAAGATGTATTATTATCAGTAGACTTTGATCCAGGTGCAGTTTCAACTAACTTTGAAGTAACAGTTCCTGTAGATAATTCTATTAATATTACAACTGGTTATATTTCTTCGCTATCATCATTTGCAACCGGTCTATACCCCTCATCTTACGGTGTATATGATTTACTTTTAATGGTAACAGTTACAGCAGTAGATTCTCCTGACTGGATGGTAACTGTTAACACCTCGCCATTAGTCTAATATTAAGTTATGGCGTCAATATCTTTTCCTGTAGGTAGGACAAAGTTTATATTTGAAGGTACATCACCTCTACCTATTAGTCAATATGATAGTTATATAAGATCTTTTCGTGAAGAAAATATAGAAAATCAATGGCCTGGAGTACCTGCAGGAACTATTTGGTCATCATATTTTCCAGGCATGGGGTCTTTAAATTCATTTGTTGATCTTACACCTGGAAGACATTACGAAGTTGATGCTTTAATTCCTTTTATTTTAGAGTATTAAAACAGTTTAAAAAATTAAAGTTTTTAATAAATACTTGATATGGCAACTGTATCTGTAGTAAAACTCAAGATAAGACGAGGCTCAGACGATGATAGAAAAAAGGTTACTCTAGATATAGGCGAAGTTGGTTATGTATCTGATGTAGCGTCTAGAAGAATTTTTGTAGGGGATGGTAGTACTAAAGGCGGTAATCCTGCGGGAATGAAGCTTTACTTTGGTGATCTTAATAATAACCCTGGAACCTTTTCAACAACACAAGTCGGTGATATAATTTTTAATACTGTTGATACAAGATTATATGCTTTAACAGGTTATGATGAATATAATTTTCCTAACTACTCACAACCTAGTAGTTATGCTTTTATAGGGGCTAGAGGTGATGATAAGACAATTGAATACAATACTGGAGGCACTTTACAGGTAAAACTTTCTAGCATTACCAATGAACATTTAGATGATAGCGTTATTAACACACAACAAGGGCTTAAGCGTTCTATTCCTGGAGGGCCTATAGGGGTTAATAATGATGACTATACAATTAAAGTCAATAATGAAAATCAATTATTTGTTGATGCAACAACAATTAGTTTAGATCAATTAAAAGTTATTGGTACGCGATTAGATTTATCAGATTTTAGAATATTTAATTTTTCATTTACCGATCCAGGTGCATTTGATCCTTCTGGAGGGCGTTATGGTACCTTGTGGGTCGATAATAATGGATTTTTAAGGGTAAGCTTAATAGCAGGAGCATAATATATGGCAATAGAAATTACATCAGATACAGTAGTAAAAATATTAGTTAGAAGAGGAACAAATTCTGAGCGTAGACTTACCGCTCTTACAGAAGGTGAAATTGGTTATACAATTGATACTCAGAGATTGTTTGTAGGCGATGGTGTGACACAGGGAGGGCATCCTGTAGGAATACAATTTTTAGGAGTAGCATCGTCAAAAGATCCTTATACTTCGCAGGCAGAATTAGGTGATTTAATTTACGTAACAGATGGTTCGGGAAATACTACTTCACAAGTTCTTTATGCTTATACTGGGGAAGGTACAGAAAAGTGGGTTGATATACATCCAAAGACTTATACAGCTCAAAACAATGGTATAACATCTCTAGAAAAAGCTCCTGATGGAAAATGGCGTGTAGCGGGCGAAGTTGTAATGGGTAATACTTCAGAAGCTCCTACAGGTTTTTCGTTAGTGTATGAAGATGAGACTTCTAAATCGCTAAATACATTATCTAAAATATATAACAGACTCGAATTTGATAGCAGATTTTTATCTTTAACCGCATTAAATGCAAATGACCCCGGAGCAATTCATCCTAGCTTTTATTTTGGTGATATATCTAAAAGAAATGTTGTTAATAATTGGGATGCTACAGTAAATGTTGATAAAAATATTTTTATTAATAGCCAGTCTTCTTCTAGTCAAATTCAAATTTATGCTAGTGACCCCGCTAGCCCCTCTAGCCCTTCTATTAAATGTTTGGGTGAAGAATTTATAATTACCGGTAATGATGGTATTTTTCTTAACACAAGATCTCCTTTAAATTCTAATTTAGAAAAATGGGGAATATATCTGGACGGTTCTAAGAAGAGCCGTTCTGTTGTAACGACGTTATCCGCTATTTCGGCCGGATCTTATCTCGATCCAGATCATATTTTTATGGGCGCTTCGCGCTTTAAAGGCCCGGTATTTACTGATCCTAATGCAGATTTGACTGTTTATGGTAATCTTTCAGTTTTTGGTGATATAACATATCTTGATACAGTAGTATCTACTACAAGCTCTCTAAGCGTTATTTCATATAATATAGGCTACGATACACCTGCATTAATGGTAGGTCAGTATAACAGTTTAGCACCTTACGGTCAAACAATTGCTAGGTTTGTCGAAGGAGGATATAATACACCTTTACTTTCTATTAAAGAGTCACAATCGGTTTGTTTCTTTGGTCCTGGTGATGCATATTATTTAAATAACGGTAGCTTTAACTTTGTGGTTTCTGGGGACTCATTATTTGAACCGCACAGTTTATTAGGCAATGGTAGATTTTACGTTAATACAACTACTAGAGAAAAACTAGGCTCTAATGACGACGTTCGTCTTTGGGGGTATCTAGTAAACATAAAATCAGATAATTCTAACCCTGCTTTTAATAATAGAATTACACTAGATACAAACGATGATCTAGATAGCCCTAGTCGATATGTCAGGGTTATAGGTGGATTGACTGTAACGAGCGATATTATAGCGTTTGCAGCATCAGATGCGAGATTAAAAGATAATAAGAAAAATATTAATAATGCGTTAGATATAGTTAATAAGCTTAATGGTATTTCTTTTGATTGGAATGATAAATCTCAAAGGACTGGTAAAGATTACGGCGTAATTGCTCAAGAAGTAGAAGAGGTATTGCCGGAGCTAGTACAGACCAGAGATAATGGTTATAAAGCTGTAAGATATGAAAAATTAATTCCAGTGCTTATTGAAGCTATTAAAGAATTAAAACGTGAATTAGACGGAAAAAAATAATATGTCTAGATTACCTTCATCAGGAATAATTACAATGACTGATATTCTCAATAATATGGGAGTAGGTAAAGGATTTAATTCTTTTGACTATACCGAGACATTAGCTATGGGCGGTGCTCCATCTGCTGATATGACAAAGGATAATTCTATGTGTATGCCCTATCAAAAAGAAGCAGTTGCTTCAGCTGGTAGTGGCTCTGGTGGCCCTGGTCCTGTTTATAACTGGTATTCTACAGTTCCTGTAAATTGGAGACCTTCAAGAATGTCTGAATTTTATAGTGCATATAATCAAAAGCCTCAGGTGAACGGTTATGCTACAGCGACTGGAGATAAAACTACCTGTGTGTTAACAGTTTTAGCATCTAATAGTGAAGCATGGTCTAGCGGATCTACTCCCTATTTCTTATGGGTTGAAGGTTCAGGAACCGGGTCTCCAGGGTTTAATGCATGGAGGGCAGCTCCTTATGATCAAGGCACTAGAGCCACTTATGATGTCTCTGGGTTAAATGGTTCAGGCTCATGGACGGTTTTTGTAGTAGATTATGAGGGATGCGGAAGTAGAAGCGAAATAAAAACAGCTATAACTTATAGCTAAAGAGAATAAATATAATTATGGCAACATTAACTGGACAGATATCAATGCGATCAGTATTAAACACCATGGGTGTAGGTGGTGTTTCTAATTATCCGATTTCCTCATTAAACATTCTTGCAATGGGTGGTAACCCTACTAATAATCAAGCTGCGGCCTATTCACTTTGTATGCCTTACGAAGCTGGTGCAGTAAATTCTTTAGGTTATAACGGTGTAGGGGCTCCTAATGCTAATTGGTCATCTAGAACTACAAATTATAGACAAAATACAATTTCAGATTTTAGAAATGCATATTCAGGTAAACCTGCTGTTTCTAAAGTAGGTACAGGCTGGAGAGCTACAGGAAGCGCTTCTTCAGTTTGGATAGATGTTACTGGGTCAGGAGAGGGCGGCTCTCCTTTTTATTTTTATATTACAGGTTCATCCGGAACAACAGCAGGTTGGAATTCTTGGTCAATCGGCACACCTTCAAAGTCTTGGCTTGTAACTAGCACGGGTTATAGAGCTTGGTTTTATATATATGTTCAGGATAGTAAGGGTTGCGGAAACAAATTCGAATTTAGCGTAGCAATTCAGTATTATTGATTTTAATCATATTATAAATAAATAAGTTTATGATAGAAAAATCTGTTGTCGATTCATCTTTACAGTATAATGGTGTTGTTGTCTTGGGTTATGAAAATAACAAATATTTTTATTTTGTAACTACTACAAGGGAAATTATCGATTATGCAAACCCTGCAGTTGTAGAAGAATTGGTTAGTACAGATTCAACTATAAAAGTATACGATGTTAAGTATGGTAAGTATAGAGAACTAGAATACGGAAAGATTTCAGAAGTTATTCTTATAAGTGTTCCATTATTCTCATCTCCAGTTTTAGGTGGCCTAGAAGGTAAGATTTCAGTAGATATTTTAGAAAGATCAAAAATATTTGTAGATAAGTTTAAGATTTTAGATAGATCGCTCTTTACAGATGAAATGGATTTAAATCTTTCTACTCAAGTTAATAATTTCGTAATAGCTAATGCAAAGAGTGATAACTTGTTTTTATCGACGATAGATGAAATTGATACTCATATCTTGATTTATGATAAGGGTATAGCAGGTTTTGTTTATAATAATAATAAGGAAGTAATTGATTTTCTTTCTACTGGTTTAGGAATTATGTTAGAGTTTTTTGAGCCAGAAGTAAAGCAAAAGATTAAAGAATTAATTCCTAATAGATCAGAAGCATTAGAGTTTACTAGAAATTGCTGGAGAACTTTACTTGAAATTTATAGAGCTAAATCATTAGAATTATATGATGAAGCTGTTAAAAAGGTTAACGAAAATTCAACATTAGAAGACTTCGAAAAGGAATACATACTAACCACCACTCAGAATGAAAAAGACAGAATTCAAAAGTTAGATCATGAGCCCTATTTAAAGCTTATTGATGATCCAAACTCATTTGTAAAATATTGGCCATATACAAATATTAATCTTGAGTCAACAGATGCTATTGTAACTAATCTAGGTGGTTCTACTGTAGAGGAAAAATTCGGTGACGAAAGACCGTCAAAAACAGTTATTGTAAGTAATGATTACTTCTTTAAGTTAATTAATATTATTAAGAAATATATTCCTGAAAAACAATTTTCTCTAGAAGATAGTAAGGGGTTATTTACGGAAAGTACTCTTAAGCATGATTTATCAATGCCAGAGTCGCAAAAGCAAAAGATTAGAGAGTTAAAAGAAGCATTAGTTGAAGCTAAAAAGCGTAAATTAGCTACAGTTAAAGAAAATGTATTAGCTTCGTTAAATAAAGAGCTAAATGATGTAGCGGAAGAAGAAGTAAAAAATGAAATTAAAGAGATTATTAATTTAATTGAAAAGACACAAGAAGAAATAGATAGGTTGTCACCAAATAATAGTACTGTAGATATACTTGATTTCTGGCCACCTGCGCTCTATCCTATGCCTAATGAGCTCAATCCCAATCAATAACAGAAGTGTTGTTGTAATAGCCACAGAAAATTATTTAGAAGAGCTTGCAATAACAGTATTAAATGTAGCGAAATATTTACCTGATGATATTGATTTGGTTATTTTAGTAGATTTCGAAAGCCCATTTTTAGATAAAATTAAGCTATTACATAAAAATATAAAATTTAAAAAAATTAATAAAGAAAGATATAAAGAACTTTCATTTGAAAATCCATGGAGAAAATGGCAATATAATTGTGGTTATAGATTTGAAATATTTACAATGTCTGAATATGAAAAGATTTGTTATATAGATTAGATATTATTATAAAAGATAATTTTATAGATATTTTTAATTTTGAAGGTGATGCATGCTTTTGTTTAAATAGATTAGGCTCTATTCCGGAATTTAAAAATGCTATAGGCTTTAATGCAGGTATATGTACACTATCTAAAAAATACTTAACACAAGAGATGGTCGATAAATTAATTTCTATAGCGGCTAGAAAAGATTATACTAGCGATGAAGCTGTATTATTTTCTTTTTTTGGAAACAAATACACCGTAATTCCTAGAGAATATAATACAGTTACGACTTATATAAACAGCCCAGAAGATTACGATAAAGCAAAAATAATTCATTTTATAGGTCATTCTAAGCCGTGGAATGGGTCTGTATCATCAAGCTTTGATGAATATGTAGTGCGTTTAATTGGTTTAGTAAATTGCAGGTTTTTATATACAAAATATAAAGAATATAAACAAAAATCATTACAGGAGTTAAAGTCTTATGGAGTGTATTAATTTATTTTGGGATACGCAAAAGCTTAAAAAGTTAAACCTTCTTTGTCTTAATTCGCTTTTAAATTTTGACAATAAAGTAACTATATTTACATATAATACTTCTCTCTTTAGTTCATTTAAAGAAACTAATTTATCTATTGTCAACGCTAATGAAATTATAGATGAAAAGGATAGATTCTATTATAAAGGTAATAACACTTGCGGTTATGACTGTGTTGTCGGGTTTTCTGATTTATTTAGATATATGACACTCTATAAAGTAGGGGGGTGGTATTTTGATTTTGATGTAATTCTTTTTAATTCTATCCCTGAAGAGCTGCGTTCAGCATCAACATTAATAAGACCTCATTTTGGATATACATATGCAAGTAATGTAAGTAAATTTCAAAAAAATGATCCTATTTTATTACAGTTATTTGAAGAAACAAAACTAAAAGTAAATGAAAATAATGATGAATGGGGTCTTCCACTAAAAATTTTTACTGAAATAATTAAAGCTTCTACTTATAAAGACTGTGTAATGGATAAAAAATATTTTAGTAATGATAATTTTGAAGATATTGTCGATTTACTTTTTACTAAAACAGATAATTATAAAGATTTTAAAGGTTATACCGGGTTTCATGTGTGCCATACATATCTTTCTTCCGGGCTATGGAGGCCAGAGTTAATATATAATTTTAATGACCCACCCCCTCTTACAAAGATGCACTATCTTTATAAAAAATATAAACTGTTATGATTGATAATAAGATTATATTAGCGTTTTTTGATTTTGAAAAGCCCTGTCCGTCGGCTATTAAAAATTGTGATGATTTGAGAATACTCTATAAAAATCAAAAAGAATTAATTACCAGTAAAAAATGCACTACATGTACGGTGGCAGATTTTACAGATCATTTTATAAAAAATGCTATTTATAAAAATTATTTTAATATTGAAAAGGTATCTACTAAAAAAATTAAAACCCCTTCGTATAATAAAAATATAGACGAACATAGTGATGTTTTTGTTCCTAAGGTACTGTATAGAAAAGGCTTTCCTATTAATGAAACTACCTATTTTGGTAAAAAATATCTATATGTATATAATAAAAAAAGTAAATACATGGCTTACGGTAAAATTTTGTTTAGTTTTAACATTTTTAATTATAGTGTTTATATTTTAGGAAGATTTCAAGATAGTTTAAAAAAATTTAAAATATTAATTTTAAATGAAGACGC
>Ga0214923_10002465_pt1 | contig 24595 bp, 36 predicted proteins | sample LL1510_MetaG_FD_177993 | JGI IMG/M metagenome (GOLD analysis project Ga0214923, IMG submission 177993) | Freshwater microbial communities from Lake Lanier, Atlanta, Georgia, United States - LL-1510 | ecosystem: Environmental > Aquatic > Freshwater > Lake | place: USA: Georgia | collected...
TTTACAAAGACACGGAATTAAGTATTAGGGACATAGCAAAAGAAACCACGATTTCCAGCAGTTCGATTTTCAACACGATAAAAAATTGCAAAAGGAAAATTAAAAGCGTTTTGGAAGAGGATTACGCAGATTACAAAAACACGGATTACGAATTTATTAAATAACGTTATGGTCAACATTTTAGAAATACTTGAAAAAGAATTGGAATTAAGAAAAATAAGAGCTAAAGAATTTTGGCACGAACATTCTAAATTAGAAAGGGAAATAAAAAAACTTAAAGAGGAAAACGAAATTTTAAGAAAAGATTTATTCGAATTAAGTCAAGAATATTTTAATAATAAAAATAAATAGTTATGGCAAGACCAAAGAAAAAACCCGAGGGGTTAGGCGATACGGTGGAAACCGTTTTAGAAGTTACAGGAATAGCAAAAGTAGCAAAATGGATATTAGGCGAGGATTGCGGATGCGAAAAGCGTAAACAAAAGCTGAATGATATTTGGAGGTACACAAAACCCCAGTGCCTAACGGAAGACGAATACAGTTATTTAGATTCGTTTTTTAGTGAAAATCGAAACGCCCTTACTCCGAATCAACAAAGAGATTTATTAAAGATTTACAACCGCGTATTTAATCAAAAAATGCAACCGACTTCGTGCGGGAGTTGTTTACGTGAGGTGGTAAATAAATTAAATAAGTTGTACGCAATTTACAAAGAGGAAAATGCCGATACCGAAGCCAAATAAAAACGAATCCGAAAAAGATTTTATGCAACGATGTATGTCGGATTCGGTAATGGTAAATGAATACGATACCGACCAGCGGTTTGCAGTTTGTCAAGACGCTTTTAAGACGAAGTTAGCAGGGGAAAAAATTAGTTTTGATTTTGACGGTACGTTAACCACGAAACGAGGTTACGAAAAGGCGAAACAATTAATTAACGAGGGAGCGGAAGTTTATATTATTTCAGCAAGGGAAAATAAAGACGGAATGTTATTAAAAGCGAGCGAGTTAGGAATACCCGAAAACCGTATTTATGCAACGGGTTCGAATAAAGCCAAAATCGAAAAGGTAATGGAATTAGGAATAAGCACGCACTACGATAATAATATAGATGTAGTTAGAGCGTTAAAAGGTATTGGAGCAATGTTATGAAAATAGAACAAGTCAAAATAACGGACGTTAAGCCGAATCCAAAGAATCCGAGAATAATAAAAGACGGAAAATTTAGGAAATTAGTACAAAGTATTCAGGAGTTCCCCGATATGCTAAATAAACGCCCTTTAATCGTTTTCACGGACGTGGACGGTAAATACGTTGTGTTGGGTGGAAATATGCGCTTAAAAGCGTTAAAAGAGTTAAAATACGAAAGCGTACCCGTTATAGTAGCAGACGAATGGACGGAAGAACAAAAACACGAATTTTTAATAAAAGATAACGTAGGTTTTGGGGAGTGGGATTGGGATAGTTTAGCAAATGAATGGGACGCTGAAAAATTAGAGGATTGGGGGTTAGATATATTAGGGCTTGACACGGACGATGAAATGTACACGACTATGGTAGAAAGTCCGATATACGAACCAAAAGGATTAAAGCCAAATATCAGTGAGTTAATCAATACCAAAAAAGCAGACGAATTAATCAGCGAAATAGATAAAAGTTCGTTATCAGATGACGAAAAGAAATTTTTAAAATTTGCAGCGTATCGGCACGTGGTTTTTGATTACAGAAAAATCGCAGAATATTACGCACACGCAGATAAGGATACACAGTCGTTAATTGAAAACAGCGCCCTCGTGATAATTGATTACAATAAAGCAATCGAAAAGGGGTTTGTTGAGTTACATAAAACACTTTCGCATTTACGAGATGAGTGAGTTCGTTGTTTTTATATTAAGTCATGGACGAGCAAATAACGTTTATACCTTAAAATCTCTTCGTAAACATGGTTACACGGGCAAAATAATATTCGTTATTGATAACGAGGATAAAACGGCACAGGAATACTACGATAATTTTGACGATGTCGAGATGTTTAATAAGGCCGAAATAGCATTGACGTTTGATGAGGGCGATAATTTTCAGGACCGTCGAGCAATTATTTACGCACGAAATGCGTGTTTTGAAATTGCTAAAAAACGAGGATACAAATATTTTATCGAATTGGATGACGACTACACTCAATTTGAATACCGTATATATTCAAACAAAGAACAAACGCCCAAATATATTTACAATTTGGATAACGTATTTTTAGCGTTAATTGATTTTTATAAAAAAACAAATTTTGCAACGATTTCAATGGCACAGGGGGGTGATTTTATCGGAGGAAAAAATAATCGAATGGCTAAAAAACCAACGTTATTTCGTAAATGCATGAATTCGTTTATTTGTTCAACAGATAGACCGTTCAATTTTGTAGGTAGAATCAACGAGGACGTTAATACATACGTCTCTAAACAAAATATCGGATTGTTAATGGGAACGATTCCGTTTGTGGCTTTGAAGCAAAAAACAACGCAAAAGAATAAAGGCGGAATGACAGATTTATATTTAGATTGTGGTACTTATGTAAAAAGTTTTTATACGGTGATGTACTCGCCATCGAGTTGTAAGGTTGCACCGATGGGCGATAAACATAAACGATTGCACCATGAGATAAATTGGAATTGTGCAGTACCTAAATTAATTAAAGAAAATTTAAAAAAATAACACGTTCTATAAACTATTATAGCACGTTATTAACAGAACAAAAACAGAATGAGTAAAGAGGATTTAATACCGTTCAAAAAAGGCGAAAGCGGAAACCCTAACGGAAGACCAAAGGGAAGTAAAAATCGAAGCACGATAGCACGGCGTTGGTTAGAAGTTAATCAATCGTTAAAGAATCCGTTAACAGGCGAGAACGAAACAATGAGCCAAGAGGACTTAATGACTTTGGCGTTAATTAAAAAAGCACGTGAGGGCGATGTAAACGCATATAAGGCATTAATGGATTCGGGTTACGGCGCACCCGTTCAACAAATCGAACAAACAAATATCGAAATACCTTTATTTCCCGATGTTCAAAAGGACGACAGCGACGAATAAGGTACTCGGGTTAAAAAAACGGGTTAAAATTATTCAGGGTGGTACGAGTGCTTCGAAAACTTATTCAATTCTCGCGGTCTTAATAAACAAAGCGTGTTTAATTCACGGCATTGAAATAAGCATAGTCGCAGAAACAATACCACATTTAAGACGAGGTGCATTAAAGGACTTCATTAAAATAATGAAATGGACGGGGCGTTTTATTGAAGACAGATTTAACAAATCTTTATTACGTTATGAGTTTGCAAATGGTTCGGTGGTGGAGTTTTTCAGCGCAGATGATTCCAGCAAATTAAGGGGTGCGCGTAGGGACGTGCTATACATAAACGAATGCAATAACGTTACGTTTGATTCTTACAACGAGTTAGCAATTCGAACGCGAAAAGAAATATATTTAGATTACAACCCAGCGCAGGAATTTTGGGTACATACGGAATTAAAAGACGAACCCGATTCCGATTTCCTTATTTTAACTTACAAGGACAACGAAGCGTTGGATAAAAACATAGTTACCCAAATTGAAAAGAATAAGGAAAAAGCGAAGACGTCGAGTTATTGGGCTAATTGGTGGAAAGTTTACGGAGAGGGGCAATTAGGTATTTTAGAGGGCGTTGTTTTCAGTAATTGGAAAATAATAGACACGATACCAAAGGAAGCGCGTTTATTGGGGTTGGGTATGGACTTCGGTTATACGAACGACCCGACGGCGATAGTTGAGGTTTATTCGTACAACGGGCAACGAATAGTTAATGAATTAATTTATCAAAGGGGTTTATTAAATAGCGATATTTCCAAGTTAGTACCCAGCGCCGTGGCTATTTATGCGGATAGTTCCGAGCCGAAATCAATCGAGGAAATAAGACGCTACGGAAAAACGATTAAAGGCGTAACCAAGGGTAAGGATTCAATAAACTACGGAATCGATGTAATGCAACGCAACGAGTATTTAATTACCAGCCAAAGCACGAATTTAATTAAAGAGTTGAGGGGTTACGTTTGGGACACGGATAAAACAGGAAAACGATTAAACAAGCCAATCGACTTTAATAATCACGCAATCGACGCTTTACGTTACCACGAAATGGAAACGTTAGGGTTAAATGCTAATTACGGCAAATATGCAATTCGATAAAACGAACGATATGCGGGTAATGATTACCGCAGTCGAAAATTACATTTATGAGCGTAAAGGGGTACGGGTGCAAATCGTATTTAACAATATGGCGCGTTTCCCTGCGCATTTTGAAATGTTATTAAAGGCTTACGAAGTTGCTATAAACTACAAAAACACGAAATAAAAGTTATTAAGATATGCGCATAGAAATAGACGTACCAAGTTCAATTAACGAAATACCGTTAAAGAATTACCAAGCGTTTCTCAAAGTTCAAAAAAACAGCAACGATGAGGAATTTATCGCGGAAAAAATGATTGAAATTTTTTGCGGTATTGAATTAAAAGAGGTAGCCAAAATGAAGTTAACAAGTATTAACGAATTGATATTGCATTTTAATAAAATCTTTGCAGAAAAGCCAAAATTTCAGGAGCGGTTTAAGATTGGCGGAATGGAGTTCGGTTTTATTCCCGATTTAGAAAATATAACCTTTGGTGAATACGTGGACTTGGATAATTACCTCGCAAATTGGGACGACTTCCACAAAGCAATGGCGGTAATGTATCGCCCAATTACAAAGAGCAAAAACGATAAATATGAAATTTTCCCGTACACGGGTGCAAATGAATTTTGCGAAGCGATGAAGTTTGCGCCTATGGACGTGGCGATAGGGGCAAGTGTTTTTTTTTGGACTTTAGGAAGCGAGTTATTAAGCGCTACCCTAAATTATTTGGAAACGGAAATGAGCAAAATGACGAACGAGGAAACGATTACAGCCTACGAAGTCAGTTCGGAAAAAAATGGGGTTGGTATTCAAGCATATACGGAGTTGCTAAAGGCGACATTACAAAATTTGACGAAGTCGTTAAATACGGATTATTTAAGTGTCTTACCTATCTCACATTTGAACAGGAAAAAAACGAAATAGAAATTGCCGAAATAAAAAAGAATAGATTATGAACGGATATTATAGTTTAATAAACCAGTTGAAGCAACATTTTGACGTTGACGTTTTAACGAATACGGTAACGCAGGGTAATATCTTTGCGGTGGATTTAGGAAAACAAACTATTTTTCCGTTAGTTCACATTATGGTTAATCAAATAACATTTAACGACAATGTACTCACGGCAAACGTTACCTTATTATGTATGGACAACGTAAGCCAGCGCAAAGAGGAAGCACCGAATAATTTTGAAAACGCGGACAACGAAATCGACGTTTTGAATACCACGTTAGCAATCTTAAACCGTGCTTTTGAAAAGCTAAAACACGGAACAATGTGGGACAATTTATACAAATTAAGAGGAACGCCAACGTGCGAGCCTTTTATTGAGCGATTTGAAAACTACCTTGCAGGGTGGGCAATGACTTTCGATGTGGATTATCCGAATGATATGGACGTTTGTTAAAATGGATAGGGAGTTACAATTAAAGGCGTTAGAGGAATTTAGGGATTTTGTAATTCAAAATGCCCAACAAAATTTAACTATAAAAACGGCGTCGGGTAAGTTAAGGGATAGCTTCAAAGCAACGGTTAAGGTTATGCCCAATTCAATGACTTTTATGTTTGAAATGGAGGAGTATGGGTGGTATCAGGACAAGGGGGTTTCAGGCGTTAAGCAAAAATACAATACGCCGTTTAGTTACAAAACAAAAATGCCCCCGCCAAGTAAATTAGATAAATGGATAGTTCGCCGAGGGTTAGCACCAAGGGACAAAGGCAAATTTACAGGGCGCAAAAGTTTGCAGTTTTTAATAGCGCGTTCAATTTTTGAAAAGGGAATTAAACCGAGTTTGTGGTTTACAAAGCCTTTTGAACAGGGTTTTAAGGGGTTACCCGATACATTAATAGATAGGTATGGATTAGAGAGCGAAAAGCTATTTAATCAAATAATGAAAGAAAATATGAAAAATTATGGCTATAAATAGAATTTTTGCACGAAGCCCGTATATTATCGAAGTTGACGCGGTAGGGCAAAGCGGAAGTAAAGTTGAGTTGTATATTTATGCGAACGGAACGACGCCACCATCAACGCCCACTTATGTACTCGAAAAACTTATTCCCGCAAGTAACAATACGCAAACGCTTTATAATATAAGCCCGTATTTATTAGAGTATATTAAGCACCCGTCGTTTTTCAATAACTACGCTACGGATAACGTACCCTTGTCAACGAATCAATATGTTTGTGTTGATGTCAAAAGATATAAGTTGGTTGCAAGCGTTTATACTTTATTAGATAGCTTAACTTATTTTGCGTTTGACGGATTCGGATATTACGAACAGGGTTACAACCCTACACACATACCCCAGCAAACGGGATTTTTAGACAAACAAAATTATTACTATTGGGCGGATGCAAATAATAGTCCGTTTGCAAATCCGTTACAAAGAGCGGGTACGATTACGGCTTATTTACCCACGGGATATTACGTTAAATATACGCAGTTGCAAACGGGATTAACCTACACCAGTGCGGTAAGTCCTGCGGATGACATTTACGAAGTTTTCCGAGTTTATCCAAATTATTATTTAACAGGAAACAAAGTAGAAATTTATACGAACTTAAACATACTTATTTGGAACGCTACATTTTACCCGATTGAGGAATGTAAGTACGAAGTAATTACGTGCGATTTTGTAAATATGTATGGAGCGTGGCAAAGGGAATTTTTTTTCAAGGCAAGTTATTCCAGCGTAAACACGAACGCAACCGAATTTAATTTAATGCAAAAAATGGGTTTATTCGGCGTATGGGACACGAAAGCAAATCAAAGACAAACATTTAACACCAACGGAACGATAACGCACCGAGTAAATACGGGTTGGGTTGATGAAACGTTTTCGAGTAATTTACAGCAGTTACTTTTAAGCGAACGAATTTTATTAAACGGTTTTCCTGTTAAAATGAAAACCACGAATATAGACAAACAAAAGAATATAAACAACAAAACGATTAACTATGTTTTGGAGTTTGACGAAAGCCACGATTTAATAAATAACGTAATTTAATGGAACGGCAGGTTAGGGTTTTTGTTGAGGGGCAAAAATTAGATTTATTCAACGATGAAACAATCGAAATAACGTCGACGATTCAAAACATTCAAGATATTTCAAAAACGTACACGGACTTTTCACAGTCGTTTACAATACCGACAAGCCCCGTAAATAACGCAATTTGGGAGTATTTTTACGAAAACGCGGTTACGGGTAATATAAACTACCAAGAGCGCTTAAACGGGTTTATTGAAATAGATATGACATTTTTCCGCAGGGGTAAAATCCAAATGGAAAAAAGCCAGTTAAAAAACGGACAAGCGGATTCGTACACCATTACGTTTTATGGCGATGTTACGACGTTAAAGGATTTAATTGGCGAAGATTTATTAAGCGTATTAAACCACACGAGTATAGACCACCCTTATTCATTTACGGAAGTTTACAACAGAATTACAGATGCGAGTATTGATTGGGACGTTTGTTACCCTTTAATTACTTCGAGCCGAATATGGCAATATCAAGGAACAGACCCGAGCGGTAATTTTCCTAATTGGTTAAATATAGGTAGCGGAAATAATATAAGTAATAATGCAGGCGCGATTGATTACAGGGAGTTATTTCCAGCGGTGAGGGTTAAAAGCATTTTCGATTTAATTTCAAATCAATACGGCATAACGTTTACGGGTAATTTTTTAAGCGACCCACGATTTACACAGGCTTATATTTGGTACAAAAATAGAAACGATTATCAGTTTGTAGGACAATCGCAAGACGTAATGTATTCGACTATTTTAAGCCAAATAATAAACCCTTATGATTTATCGCCAGCGTTTAATTTAACAAACGGCGAATTAACGATTCAGTTTTTGAACGGGGCGTTAGACCATACGTTGGACGTTAATATATCGAGTAATTCAAATACAAGCGTTATTTTTTATTTAGACGCTTACGTTAATGGAAGTTTGTTTACGACGTGGCAATGTTTGGGCTTTACATTAGGCGGGCAATTAGGCGCAAACGTAGCCTATTTTGTTAATCAATTAGGTCTTAATGAAGTTTATACGTTCAAGTTAAGAGCTACGAGCGCGGTTAATATATCTTTACGATTTACCTATTCGGTTAATAGTTACATTGGAAGCACGATTTATTTAAGTCAAATTCAGTACAAAACCACTACCCTAAACTTAACTTCGTTTACGGACTTGCAAACGTTAGCGCCACAAATTAAAATAACCGATTTTGTTTCAGGTATATTAAAACAATTTAATTTAACTTGTTTTGCAGAAAAGGAAAAGACGTATAAAATTATTCCGTTGGCGGATTGGTACGGAGCGGGTGCGGTTATTAACATAACGGAGTTCACCGATAAACAGGAAATCGGAATTGAACGGGTTAAACTTTACAAAAAAATAGGTTTTAAGTTTCAGGATTCCGAAAGTTTTATGAATAAAAAGTATTTTGAAAACGGATTAAAACAATGGGGAAATACGGAATATCAATACCCATACGACGGCGGAGAATTTACGTTGGAAGTTCCTTTCGAAAATTTGCTATTCAATAAATTCACGGGTACGAGATTACAATTAGGTTATTCGTTGGATTCGAGTTTTTCGCCGTATATTCCAAAGCCGATTTTACTTTACAAATACGGGGGTATTACATTGGCTCAACATATCCACTACACAAATGGTTCGGGATATTTTACGAACTTTGATTACACGATGTTCGGGCAAGACTTAACTGACAATGGAATAAATTACTCGATTAATTTTGCGCCCGAAACTTCGTCTTATTGGTTATTTCCCATACAGCAGTCAATTTTTGCGACGTATTATTTTCCGTATTTAGCGAATTTATTTAACCCGAAAAATAGATTAACAACGGTTAAGGCAAATTTACCCGTCAGTTTGTTAACGGGTATTCAGTTAAACGATAGGTTAATTATTCGCGATAAAAGATATATTATTAACCAAATGAAAACGAATATGGTTACGGGCGTAACCCAGTTTGAATTATTAAACGATTTTATGCCAGTGAACCCCGAAAGAATTATTCATTTAGAACCGAGCAGAAACACGGTTAGCGTTCCGATTACGTTACCGAACCCGATGCCGAACACGGGAAGTTCGCGCAGGGCATTATTTACAAGTTCAAATAGCGACGTTTACATTGAACCCAGCGCATTGGACACAGACGGAATAATCAACATAACGTTACCGAGAGTTAGAACAATGGACGAAGTTGATTCAGGAAGCTCGGACGGAGTGGATTCAAATACTCAAATTTTTGTAAATATAACATACGAGTTTAATAACGGGGAAATTTTAGAGGGTTTAATAATTATTTTGCGATGAGTTACATAAAACAAATTATTCAATTATTACAAGTGAACGAGTTTTTAGGAAAACACGAATACATAGAAATAGCAAAGGGAAAATACAAGTTACACGATACAATTCGCGGTCAATGGAAACAAGGAATGCGAGAAATAAAATTAAAAAGAAATGGCAGAAAAACGCACGATAGAACTTGAGATAACGGACAACACCAAAAGTTTAAAAGCACAATTTAAAGAGGCACAGGCGGAAGTACAAAGATTAGCAGATAAATACGGTGCAACGAGTGAACAGGCGGTAGAGGCCGCTAAAAACGCGGCTATATTAAAAGACAAAATAGGCGATGCGAAAGCGTTAACGGATGCATTTAATCCTGATGCCAAATTTTCAGCATTTACGGGTACGTTAACAGGCGTTGCGGGTGGATTTTCCGCAGTTACGGGCGCTATGGGTTTAATGGGTACGGAATCAGAAAACGTACAAAAAATTATGCTCAAAGTACAAAGCGCAATGGCAATTGGTCAAGGTTTGCAAGCGGTAGGACAATCCATAGATTCGTTTAAACAATTGGGCGCGGTATTAAAACAAACAGCAGTAGGACAAGGTGTTTTAACGATAGCACAAACGGCTTATAATTTTGTAGTTGGTGCAGGTTCAACGGCATTAAAATTATTTAGGTTAGCTTTAGTTTCAACAGGCATCGGAGCTATAATTGTTTTAGTTGGTGTGTTAATTGCAAATTTTGATGCAATTGTTGATTCATTATCTGGTGTTACGGATTGGTTAGGAATAACGGATACGGAAGCAGAAAAAAACGCAGAAAATGAAAGAATGAGAAAAGATATGGCTATTGAAAATGAGAAAAGATTACAAGAAGCACGTGAAAGGGCATATAATAGCGAGCAAAGTCAATACGATAATAAAATAAAATTACTAAAAGCAGAAGGCAAAAGTACGTACGAATTAGAAAAAGCAAAAATACAAGGTTCAATAAGGTATCAACAAACATTAAAAAAAGAATTAGAATTAAAACTTAACGAACTTAAAATTAACGCTCAACTCATGCAAAACGCGGGCTTGGATACTGTTGCGGTAGCTATGCAAAAAAACATTTCAGATATTCAAAATAAAATATCCACAGCAACCCAAGCGATTGCAAGCGCCGAAACGGATTTAAAAATTTTAGATATAAACCAAGAAAAGGCAATGAAAGAAAGTGCCAAAAAAACCGCAGAGCAAAATAAAAAAAACGCAGACGCAAGTAAAAAAAATGCAGATGATAGGGCAAAAAAAGCGCAGGAATCACGTAAAAAAATCATTGAAGAATTAAATAAACAATACGAAGACGAATTAAAATTAAACGAGGAAAAAGAAAATCAAAAATTGGCTTTAATGCAAGAGGGAATTGAAAAAGAAAAAGCATTAAGAAAAGACCAGTTTAATGATTATAGGGATAATTTTTTAAACGAACGCATTAAAGACGAAACAGAAGCATTAAATAAACAATTTGAAAATGGTAAAATTTCACAACAGGAATATCAAAAAAAATTAACGGATTTACGTATTTATGCTGAAACCAAATTAACAGAAAAGGAAAGGGAAATTTTAGTAAACGCAAAAGAATTATTAAATAATGATTTATTAAAAATTGACGAAAAGTACGAAGCCGAAAAGAAAAAATTACAAGAGGATGCAATAAAAGAAGCTGAAAATTTAGAGCGCAAAAGAAAACAGGATTTTGACGCACAAATCGAAGCATTAGATGAGGAAAACTACCAAGCAGGATTAACTGCTCAAGAACGGGAATTAGGCGCGATACGTGAAAAGTATTTTGCTATGGAAGAATTAGCCAAAGGAAACGCGGACGCTGAAAAGACGATTGCCGAAGCAAAAGGTAGGGAAATAGACGCAATAAATAAAAAATACGCAGACGAGGAAGCAAAGCGCAAAAAGGAAGCCATAGACCGTAATTTGGATTTAGTTAAAAACGGATTATCATTAGTTGAAAGCATTACGGAGTTATTCGGCAAAAAAGGAGAAAAGGAAGCACGTAGAGCGTTTAATGTAAAAAAAGCGGCGCAAATAGCAAGCGCAACGATTGACACATACAAAAATGCTGTCTCGGCTTATGGTTCGCAATTCGTACCGATTCCCGACCCGTCTTCTCCAGTTCGTGGGGGAATAGCCGCAGGGATAGCAGTAACCGCGGGTTTGGTTAATATAGCAAAAATAGCAAGCCAAAAATTCGAGGGTGGGGGTGCAAGTGGTGGCGGTGGTGGCGGTGGCGGTGGTGGCGATATTGGGGGCGGTGCAAGTACAACACAGGCACCAAGTTTTAACGTAGTCGGCAATAACGGGTTGAATCAGTTGGCGCAATTACAACAACAACCGACGCAGGCTTTTGTAGTAAGCGGAGATGTTACGAGCGCTCAAAGTTTAGAACGAAATAGGATTCAAAACGCAACGCTTTAATTAAATTTAAGTTTTATGAGTATGCGAATAGTCGAGTTAATAATAGATGAAAACGACCCCGAGGGTGGAATAGACGCGGTTAGCGTGGTGCATAGCCCCGCAATAGAGGAAAACTTCGTTGCCCTAAATAAACACGAAATCGAATTAAAAGAAATAGACGGGGAAAAACGTATTTTAATGGGGGCGGCTCTCATTCCAAATAAGCAAATTTATCGCGTAAATAAAGACAAAGAGGAATACTATATTTATTTTTCCAAAGATACGGTACGAAAGGCAAGCGAATTGTTTTTAATGCGCTCAAATCAAAATAACGCGACTTATGAACACGAAAAACCTTTGAAAGGTTTAAGCGTTGTCGAAAGTTGGATAATCGAGGATAGCAAAACGGATAAAAGCCGTTTATATGGTTTTAATTTACCAGTTGGGACGTGGATGATTTCAATGAAAGTAAATAACGACGAAGTTTGGAATGATGTTAAAGAGGGCAAGGTTAAAGGGTTTTCAATCGAGGGTTATTTTGCGGACAAATACGAAATGAGTTTAGCAGAAAACGAAGCCACGGAAGTAATTAATGAGCTTAAAAAACTCTTGAATATCGAGTTAGAAACTTACAACGATTATCCAAAAAAAGCGCAGGAAAACGCACAAATTGCGATTAATTGGGCTGAAAAAAACGGGTGGGGGGATTGTCTCGAAGCAACAGGAAAAGCCCGAGCGCATCAATTAGCAAATGGCGAGAATGTTTCACGTGAAACAATCGCACGAATGGCAAGTTTCGAACGCCACCGACAAAATTCTAAAAAAGAATTAGGAGACGGTTGCGGGAGATTGGCTTGGTTGGCGTGGGGTGGCGATGAGGGTATTGAGTGGGCGCAAAGGAAATTACAACAAATCGATAATGCTTAATTTTATTAAACAAATTTTTATGAATAACAATATCAAACAAACGTCAACAAGCCGAACAAACGGAAAACGTGCGTGTTTGTGCAAAGACGGAACGTACAAAAAAAAATGTTGTACGGGAGAATTACAAAATCAAGGAATCGGAAGCGGGGTTACTCCACCGTTACCCAGTTCACCAAATTGGAATCCGAAACCTTAAAAATGCAACAAAACAAAATCAATTTAATTATATCAATATGAAATCAGTTTTAGACAAAATTCACCGAGCAGACGAAATCCAAATCAATAAGTTGGAATTAAAATCTTTACAGGATTTAGAATCGAATATCGTTGAAATGCAACATTGCCTTAAAAGTATGCGCGAACTCAAAAAGCAAATCAAAATGAGTTACGATACAATGGCGGGAAAAACGGACACGAATTTAAGCGCTTACGAAATGAAAAGTAAAGAGGTAGGAATCGAACCGCAAAAAATGGAATCTTACAATAAATTAAAAGCGCTACGTACTGAAATGGATAATTTAATGAAATAATATGAAAAACACAACACTTTTACAACACATTAAAAATTTGCTTAAACAAGAAATCAAGTTAGAGCAAATGAAATTGGGGGACGGGGTAACGGTTATTGAAGCCGATAAATTCGAACCTGAAAATGAGGTTTTTGTAGTAACGGAAGACGGACAAAAAATTGCCGTTCCAGTGGGCGAATATGAATTAGAAGACGGGCGTATTTTGTGCGTAGAGATTGAGGGAATAATCGCAGAAATTCGCGACGCATCGACAACCGAGGAAACAGCACCCGAGGATGAAGTCGCTCCCGAAGCACCCGAAACGCCAGCGCAACCCGAGCAACAAATGAACGAACCTGTATCTACTCCAAAAAAGACAATCGAAAGCGTAGTTAAGGAAACGTTTTTTAGTGAAATGGAACGACTATTAAAAGAAAATGAAGAGTTAAAAATCGAATTGGCGAAATTTTCAAAAGTTAACGAAGTTGTAAACGAAACAACCGAACTTGCTGAAACACCGAAGCCGATTGCATTTAACCCCGAAAACGAAGCAAAAACCGATATAACAAAAATCGGTTCAAAAGCACCACGCGGAATAATGGATTCCGTATTAAATAAAATGTATAAATAATTAAAAAATAAAAAAAAATGCCAAATCCAAACATTACAACAACGTACGCAGGCCAGTGGGCAGGTAAGTACGTTTCAGCCGCTCTTTTGAGCGCACCAACCATCGAGGGTGGCGGGGTAACCGTTATGCCTAACGTAAAATTTAAGTCCGTTATTCAGCGACTTGAAACGACTAACTTTTTAGCCGATGCAACTTGCGATTTTAACCCAGCGGGTACGGTTAATTTAACCGAGCGAGTTTTACAGGTTAAAGATTTACAAGTGAATATGACCCTTTGTAAAAAAGAGTTCCATAACACATGGCAATCAATCGAAATGGGTTATTCGTCTTTTGACAACCTACCCAAATCGTTTTCCGATTATTTAATCGCATACGCCGCCGAAAAAGTTGCTTCGGCTAATGAGGTTTCAATTTGGCAAGGCGATGCTACAAATTCAGGCGAGTTCGACGGGCTTTGGTTTCAAGCACAAAACGACCCTAACTTACCCGTTGGGCAAAATATCGCGATTGCGACGATAACAGCGACTAATGCTATTTCACGTTTGCAATTAATCGTTGACGCTATTCCCGCAAGTTTGTACGGAAAACCAGACCTTAAAATTTATTTAGCGCAGGATTGGGTTAAATACTATATTTCGGCTTTGGGCGGTTTTGGTTTGTTAGCCAATAGCGAAGCAAATTCAGGGGTTAATTCACAGGGTACAATGTGGTACACTAACGGAAATTTAACGTTTAACGGTATTCCGATTTTTATGGCTAATGGATTGCCAGCAGGGGCGGCTCTTTGTACGACTACCTCAAACCTTTATTTTGGTTGCTCTTTATTGAGCGATACGCAAGAGGTTCGAGTAATTGACACATCCGCTACTTTGGGCGATGATAACGTTCGCGTAATTATGCGATACGCCGCAGGTTCGCAATACGGAGTTATTGAGGATATTGTTGTCGTGGCTTAATATATTTCGGGGGTTGAAATATACCCCTTTTTTTTAACTTAATAAAAATTAAAAGACATGAGTTGCGATATAACCCACGGAAGATTAGAGCCTTGTAAAGATGCGGTAGGCGGTTTACAAAACATTTATATTTTGAATTACGGGCTTTACGACGAAACGGATATTACCTACGATACAACAGCAGGTTACGAAGACCAAATTACGGCGATTTCGTTAAATACACCCGCTTCGATTTACAAATTTGAATTAAAAGGAACAAACAGCTTTGAACAAACGATTACAAGTTCTCGCGAAAACGGAACTACGTTTTTCGAGCAAGTTTTAACAGTTCAGTTGAAAAAACAAGACGCGATTACGCACAAACAAATTAAACTACTTTCTTACGGCCGTCCAAACATTATCGTAGAAAACAATAACAATCAATTTTTTATTGCGGGATTGTTGCGAGGTATGGATGTAACGGCGGGTAAAATTGCTAACGGTACGGCTTTGGGCGATATGAACGGATACGAGTTAACGTTTACAGGTCAGGAAAAAACGCCTGCGAACTTTTTAGACGCATCGACACAAGCGCAATTAGTTACTTTGCTTAATAGCCCTACGGTAGTTAATTCTTAAAAAGGTTTTCAAAAGGGAAAAACGAGGGAGTGTTTCACGTGAAACATTCCCTTTTTTTTTGCACAAAAAAACGAAATTCAGGTTATAGATATATGATAGTTGTAAAGGAATTACCAACGGCGCAAAACTTTAGATTTATTCCACGTTACGGAGTGCCTACAAGTTTAACTTTAATTGACGAAAACACGAACTTACCTACGCCAGTGATAACGCCTAATTTTTTCGTAGGCGGTTATGATTTTGCGTGTTCGGCAATTTTACCCACGGTCGAAAATCATTTTTATTGGGCAATTTTCAAAAATCAAGCTAACGAGGTTATTCTCAAAGAGCGAATGTTTTGCACGAATCAAAATATAGATACTTTTTCAATTAACAATGGTGCATACGTTAGCAACGTAACGACCAACGAATTTATTATGTATGAATAACGTTCATGTTTTACAATTAGCCGAATACCAACAACCCGTATTAACGGAAAATTCTCGCGATGCGTGGGTAGGTTGGGGTGAGGATAATAATTACTTTAATTACCTAATTGATAGGTACACAAATTCGACAACGAATAATGCGATAATAAACAACGTAGCGCGTTTAATTTATGGCAAGGGGTTGAGTGCATTGGACGCTTCGCGAAAGCCTAACGAATACGCGCAAATGATGTCCTTGTTTAATAAGGATTGCGTTCGTAAAATGGTATTCGACAGAAAATTATTTGGGCAATTCGCAATACAAATTCATTACAGCGATAAACACGATAAAATTTTAAAGGTTTACCATATTCCCGTTAATCTTTTAAGAGCAGAAAAATGCAACGAAAACGGCGAAATTACAGGATATTATTATTCGGATAATTGGGACGAAGTGCGAAAATTTCCACCAAAAAGGATTCCAGCGTTCGGGTTTTCAAAAGAGAAAATCGAAATAATGTTTGTTAAGCCTTACGGGGTTGGAATGAAATACTATGCTTTTCCCGATTATCAGGGGGCGTTACCCTACGCAGTTTTAGAGGAAGAGGTAAGCGATTATTTAATTAACGAAGTTCAAAATGGGTTTTCAGGCACGAAAGTCGTTAATTTTAACAATGGCGTACCGAGTGAGGAACAACAGGATTTAATAAGCCAAAAAGTATTAAACAAATTAACGGGTTCAAAAGGGCAAAAGGTTATAGTTGCTTTTAATCTTAATTCGGAATCAAAAACTACCGTTGATGATATTCCGTTAAACGACGCTCCCGACCACTATACCTATTTATCCGAGGAATGTTTACGAAAAATAATGTTAGGGCATAACGTTACAAGTCCTTTATTATTTGGGATTGCTTCGAGTAATGGTTTTTCCAGCAACGCGGACGAATTACAAAATTCTTTTATCTTATTTAACAATATGGTAGTTCGTCCTTTTCAAGACGAAATTTTGGAAGCGTTCGACCAAATTTTGGCGTTTAATCAAATTTCATTAAAGTTATTTTTCAGGACGTTAAAACCTTTGGAGTTTACGGATTTAGAAAACGCACAAACGCAAGACCAAGTAAATGAGGAAACGGGAGCGGATGCAACGGAATTAAGTAAAATAAATACCGAATTACAGGATATATTAAACGAGGTAGATAAAAACCAGTTGGACGAAAATTGGGTATTAGTTGACGAAAGGGAGGCAGGCGAAGACGAAGACGAATTAGATAATTATTTAATTCAATCGGAATTATCGTTAAATAAAGAAACGACTTTATTAGGCAAAATAAAAAGTTTATTCGGGGTAATGATTGGAAGTCCACGCCCGAAATATAAAAGCGAACAGGATAAAAAAGTAGGCGATTTATTATACTTTAAAGTTCGTTATAGATATACGGGTAATCAAAATCCAGAACGTGAATTTTGCAGAGCAATGATGCAAAAAACCGACCGTTTATTTAGAAAAGAGGATATCGACGCAATGAGCAAAAAAGCAGTAAACCCGAGCTTTGGAGAGTTTGGTGCAAACACGTACGATATATTCAAGTTTAAAGGCGGTCCACGTTGTAGGCATAAGTGGGCAAGGGTTACGTTTATGTTAAATTTAAACGAAATTGAAAAAGGATACCAACAAATAGGTACGGGAGCTGCGGAAATACGCGGGTACGTAGTTAGGAATCCATACGAGGTTAGTTTTTATCCAAATCAATTACCCTTAAAAGGATTTAGCCCACGTAATAAAAATTTACCAAAAGACGTTAAATAAAATGGCAGAAGCGTTATTAATTACAAGGGACGATTTAGTGCGATTTACCGCACTTAATGGCAATATAGACACCGATACCTTTATTCAATGGATTAAAGTCGCGCAGGATATACATATTCAACAATACACAGGCACGCAGTTACTCGAAAAAATAAAAGCAGATATTATCGCGGGAACTTTAATTAATCCTTATTTGGATTTAGTTGAAACGTACATTAAACCGATGTTAATACATTGGGCAATGGTGGAGTACTTGCCTTTTATGGCGTATACAATGGCGAACAAAGGTATTTTCAAGCATTCCAGCGAAAACGCCCAAAACGTAGAAAAAAACGAAGTAGATTTTTTAATCGAAAAACAAAGATATTTAGCACAAAACTACACGGAGCGTTTCATTCAATTTATGATTTTTTCGGGTAATACGTTTCCCGAATACTATACGAATCAAAATGCGGATATTTACCCGAACACGGATTCTAATTATTCAGGTTGGGTAATATGAAAAAGCAATACGAGCCAAAAAAAAGCAACGTTATTAAATTACAAAAGTTGCTTAAAAAACTTCAAAAGAATACAAAGGAATTTAATACAAAATAAAATGAAAATAGAATCGAAAGGGTTTGCGAGTTTGTATTTTATTTTGGGTTATGCGGGAGCGATTGGAGCGCTCGTGGAATCCGAACAAATTTATATTCGTTTTTTCGCAATGGCATACGCGTGTTTAATTACCTATCAGTTAATACAGACTTATGAAAACAATAACAATAATAACGACGACGATACAAACGAAGTGGGCAACGCTTATTAGTGCTTTAATAGCTTTTTTTACGCCCGTTGGTGGTATGTTATTAGCCGTTGGGTTTAGTATTTTATTAGACACGATTACGGGAATATGGAAAAGCCGTAAACAGGGAAAAGCAATTACTTCGCGAGGATTAAGTCAAGTAATTAGTAAAATGCTCTTATATCAAATAACGATTATTTTATTTTTTCTTATTGATTGGTACATACTTAATTCGATTTTGAAAAGTATATTTAATCAGGATTTACTTTTGACAAAGGTTTTAAGTTTAGTTTTAATTTCGATTGAAGTTGTAAGCATAAACGAAAATTACAAAGCGGTTAAAGGCATCGACCTTTGGGCATCTTTAAAAAAGTTAATAAGCAGGGCAAAAGAACTAAAAAACGATAGCGATGAAATTGGACTTAAATAAAATTATTAATGTGCCTTTGGATAAGGCACAGTATTTCCAAGAGGAAAACAAAAAAACGCAAATATACCTACACCACACGGCAGGGGGTGGCGACGCAAAGGCGGTTAGTAGATTTTGGAATAGTAACGAAACACGGATTGCAACGGCTTTTGTAATTGGGCATAACGGCGAAATAGTTCAATGTTTTAGCTCCAAACATTGGGCGTGGCATTTAGGTATCGATGTAGAGGATTTTTCCAAAAACGGAACGGCTTACCAAAACTTAAATAAAAGTTCGGTTGGTGTTGAGGTATGCAATTACGGACAGTTACGATTAAAGAGCGGAAAATTTTACAATTACACGGGTGGGTTAGTTGACCCGCGCAACGTTACGACGTTAGAAAAACCTTTTAAGGGTTTCGTGTATTGGGAAAAATACACGGATGCACAAATTGAAAGTTTACGCCAGTTAGTAACGTACCTTTGCGAAACTTACGACATACCAAAAACGTACCGCGATGAAATTTTCCAAATCGATAAGGAAGCATTTAAGGGTACGCACGGAATTTTTACACATAATTCAGTTCGCAAGGATAAAAGCGATATTTACCCGTGTCCACGAATGATTGATATGCTTAAAAACTTATGAAACGTTTAATCGTGTTTTTAGCCGTTTTAACGGCGTTTGCGTGTTCGAGTGAACGCAAGGCACAGTACCACTACCGAAAGGCTCTTAAAAACGGCTTAAAAGTGGTACAAGATAGCGATACGATACGTATTACTTCGGTGGATTCTTTTCCAGTAATAAAAAACGATACAATCGTATGGGAAAAATTCATAAGTTCAAAAGATACCATAATACAGTTTAGAAATGTTTACGTACCGAAAACACGTTGGCAAACACGAATAGAATACAAAGAGCGCATTAAAACAATTCAAGTCGAGGGCAAAACAAAATGGAAAACGGCACAGGCTCAACGAGTCGTAAAATACCGTACAAATTGGTGGATTGTTTTAATTGCTTTTTTAGTTGGGTTTTTTATTAAACCTTTAATCAATCTTTTTAAGGCATGGAAGTAATTAAACACGGGCGAAATGTTCACGAATTACAATTAAACGGAAAACAGGTTCACGTTGCTATGATTTCGGACTTGCATTGGGACAATCCAAAATGCGATAGGCAATTATTGCGGAAGCATTTAGATTTTTGCAAAGATAATAATATACCAGTCGTCGTAAATGGCGACTTTTTTTGTTTAATGGAGGGGCGGGGCGATAATAGGCGAAGTCGTAACGTTTTGCCCGAACACAATAACGGACGTTATTTGGATTCAATAGTTGAAACGGCGGTAGAATGGTTTACACCATACGCCAAAATTTTGACGGTCATTGGTTACGGCAACCACGAAACGAGCGTTATTAAATATCAGGAAACGGATTTACTTCAAAGGTTTGTAGATTTATTAAACTTGAAATGCGGTTCAAAGGTACAAACGGGCGGTTACGGGGGTTGGGTTATTATTAGGCAATTATTCCACCAAAATATAGAAATAACTACCAAAATAAAGTATTTCCACGGTTCGGGTGGTGGTGGAGTTGTAACGAAAGGAGCAATAAACCAAACAAGGGCGTTGGAAATGTACGAAGATTTCGACGTTTTTTCAATGGGGCATATACACGAAAATAGCGCGCGTAACGATGTACGCGAGGAGTTAAAAAGTAATTCCAAAACGGGTTATTCAGTTAATAAAAAATATATTCACTTAATGTTAACAGGAACGTATAAAGAGGAATACGGGGACGGTGGTTCGGGTTGGCATATTGAACGGGGCGCACCTGCAAAGCCGTTAGGCGGGCGTATTTTGAAAATCGAATGCAAGCGCGTAGATACTTTAATGCAAAAAAATATAGATAGTTTCAAATTTCCGTTGTAAATTTGCGCATAGCGTTTTTAATTAGGGGGGTAGCGATACCCCTTTTTTAGTTTATAGGCTTGTTTTATTATGCTTTCCGTAAATTTATACGCTTATTTCTTATTTAGAATCATTCTAAATTTGTTAAAAAGTGAAAAAAAAGTTGAAAAAGTTTGTAGTTATGAAAATAGTATTTATATTTGTGTATGATTATTAACGAACAAAAACAAAACGCTATGAACAAACAGGAAATTTTAGAAATTGTAATGGATTACGCTAACGAGTTAAAAAACGATTACGAGGAACTTCGCGATAATTACGGGAGTTTGGATAGTGCAACGCAACGGGCAGTTATGCAATGGTTGGTTATGGATGAGTTACTTTACAAATTAGGTTTAAACGATGACTAAAAAGCAAAAAAAAGATTTTATTTTAGGTGGGTTAATAGTGGTTTTAGCCCCGTGGATTATGTATAAACTTTTAATTTTAATAATGTTATGAATGATTTAGGTATAGAGCTATTAAACAACACGTGCGAATTTAGTTACGACCGCAACGGGGAAACAATTTGGGGTACGTGTTTATTTACAATGGAAGAGGATTTAGATAGGCATTTTGATATAAGCGTAGAAAACGTTACGGCTTATTGTTACGCAGGGGAAACGGAAATACCGTACAAATTAAGCGAAAACGAAATTTATCTTTTATGCGAGGGTATTTTTGACGTAGCTAACGATTTATGCTTATGGGAGCGCCAACAGGAAGCGGAGCGCAGTTATTGGGACGAATTAAATTCAGACGAAAAAAGATATGAAAATAGACTATAATTTAGGAGCGCAAATTAAATGGTGGAGTCAGGGAATGCGGGACATAACAAAGTCGGGTAGTTTTAATTGGAAACACTATTGTAAAGTAATCGAAGCAAAATATGAAAAATTATACGGTACTTTATTGGACGAGGGAGTTTGTGGCAAGCCGTCCGAAAAAAACACGGACAACGATAACGGCATACGATAAAAAGGACGCGGTTAGGCGTTTGGATATTTGGGGAAAATTAGTAATTGAAATAAAAGAGGTATGCGGGAGTTAGTAATCCAAATAATCAATAAACATGATTTAATAAAACGATGCCGTAAATTAATGTACGTAAATAAACGAAGTTTCTTAATGTTAAAATTACATCACGACGGCTATAATTTACGACAAATTGGCGAATTATTTGGTTTGAACCACGCAACCGTAATTCATAATATAAAACGTGCGGAGTGGTTTGAAAAGACAAACGAAAGGTTATATTTAGAGGATACCCGAGAATTGCGTTTGGAGTTAATGGAGCATCCAGTTAATAGAAACGTAAACGATTTAATTACTGAAGTAATCGATTGCAAATCTTTACGCGGATTAGAGCAAATACAAATACGTATATTAAAAAATCAATATAAGTTAAAATGTATTGAATAATTAATTATATTTGTAAACGGTTCGTCTCTCACATTATAGAACCAAAAGATGTTATTAACCCTTGTAATAAAGTCGAAGTGAGAGCCGACGGAGTTGCAGGGGTTTTTTATTGATTAAATTTATTTTATGGAACGTGATTCAATGATAATTTATAGAAGTTTTTATGAGGCAATTAAAGAGTTACCAAAAGAAAATCAAGCGGACGTTTGGACAGCAGTTTACGAGTTAGGGTTAAACGGGAAAAGGATTGAATTAAACGGAATAAGCAAAACGATTTTTATTTTGATTTCACCCCAATTAGAAGCTAACTACAAAAAATATCTTAACGGAATAAAACCAAAAACAAAGCAGATAAAAAGCGAAATGGAAGCGAAAATAAAGCAAAAGAAAAGCAAAACCGAAGCTAATGTAAATGATAATGATAATGATAATGAAAATGTTTATAGGCGCTTCGCGCATTTATCTTTGAGTTTTCAGGAATACAATAAACTTGCGGAAACGTGGAACGAAGACCAAATAAATACGACGTTAGACGAAATCGAGAACTACAAAAAAAATAATCAGTACAAAAGTTTATTTTTAACGGCTAAAAAGTGGTTAGGTAAAAATTTCCCTAATGGGAAACAATCGCAGTTAAGTTTGGATTTACAGTTTACTCGAAATATATTAGCCCAGCTAAACGAAAAAGACGACCCGAATAAATACCGAAATAATGATTAGAAAACAAGGCGATACGATACAATACCTTATTGATTTCAAAGAGGGTAAAATTAAAGAGGGTTTAGGTATCGATTGCCGTTTGGACGATTATTTAAGATTTAAGCGAAGACAAGTAAACATAATTTTAGGACACGACAACGTCGGTAAAACGTATTGGGTTAATTGGTATTTTCTTTGCCTTGCATTAAAACACGGATTAAAATTTATTCTTTGGAGCGGTGAAAATCAAAAAGGACAAATTTTACGGGATTTAATCCAGTTGTATTCAGGCGAAAAATTCAAAAATTTAACGATTGCTCAAATTCAAAGTTATTCAACATACTTGGAACAATTTTTTATATTTGTAGATAATACAAAACTTTACAAGCCGTTGGAGTTATTGGAATTATTTAACGCTTCGGGTTGCGATGTCGGGTTAATAGACCCGTTCACGGGGTTAGATAGGGAAATGAGTTACGAGGGTAATTATACTTTTATGAATAAGGCACGGGAGTTTGTGAATAAAACGGGAATGACAATTTACATAAATACGCACCCGAATACCGAGAGCGGACGAAGTGGGCATTTATACCCCGACGGGGATTTTAAAGGACATTTGAAACCGCCGTTAAAAGACCACATCGAGGGTGGTAAGGCATTTTTGAATAGATGCGACGATATGGTAGTTATTCACAGGCTAATAAAACACGAAGTAATGAAATATTGTACTATGGTAAGCGTTGAAAAAGTAAAGGACACGGATACGGGCGGTAGGCATACGGGATTAAACGACGCGGTTATTTTTAATTGGAATAGCGGATTAGGTTTTGAAGTTTACGGAGTGAATCCGATTAAAGATATTAGGATACCAAAAGACAAAAATTTACCTTTTTAGTATGGAAGATTTAGAAATTTTCAAGGCGCAGGTTTTAGTTCAATATACCTACGCAAAAATACAGGATAGCGTAGACCATATAAAAAAACGGAATCCGCATAGAACGGATTTAATTACTTCAATGGAATCCAGTTTAAGCGACTTGCAAACGGTTAGAAACACGATTGAATTAATGGAAAAAGAATTAAGGTTTGCACGTAGCACGGCGTTTAGGTTGGAGCGCATAGGTTTAGAATTAAAAACCGAATTAAAGGAATTGAAAAACGAAAATGAAATGCTTAAAAAGGGGTTATGAGGTGTAAAAATTGCAAATCCGAATTTACCCCAGTTCGATTTAATCAAAAATTTTGCTTTGATTCCACTTGCGTTAAAGTTTGGATTGAATTGGAAAAGCAAAAGCAATGGAAAACAAAAAAAAAGATATTAAAAAACGAATTGCAAACGTTGCCCGAGTTGCTTAAATTAGCTCAAATAACGTTTAATAAGTACATACGAAAGCGCGACAAAGGAAAACCCTGTATTAGTTGCGAAAAGCCGTTAGGAGCGAAATTTGACGCAGGGCATTATTTCAGTATGGGTGGGCATA
>Ga0214923_10002466_pt1 | contig 24591 bp, 16 predicted proteins | sample LL1510_MetaG_FD_177993 | JGI IMG/M metagenome (GOLD analysis project Ga0214923, IMG submission 177993) | Freshwater microbial communities from Lake Lanier, Atlanta, Georgia, United States - LL-1510 | ecosystem: Environmental > Aquatic > Freshwater > Lake | place: USA: Georgia | collected...
ATTATTTTCTGGATCTTCCAATGCGACTTAAGTCGAATTGGAAGATCCAGAAAATAATTCGGCAGCCTCGCGCATCGTTCTTACGGGGCCCGATGGGGCCCCGCCCAAGCACCACGGCACGTCCGCCCCATGTCCTTCCCTGACGACCTCGACTGGCTGGCCCACCGCTATCTGCTCGATGAACTGTCGGCGGACGAGGCGGCGGCGTTCGAGGAGCGGCTCGGCACGGATGAGGAGGCCGCCGCGGCACTCTCCCGCTCCGTGCGGCTCATGGCGGCCGTCAGCAGTGTCCTTCATGGCGTCACACGCGTGGAGCCAGTCCCCGCGACGCCTGTGCGCCGCCAAAAAATCCTCGCGGGCCTCACGGCCATCGCCGCCACGATCGCACTGGTCTGTGGGCTCTCCGTCAGTCAGGCCCTGAAGCCCGTCGCGGCCTCGGGCGATGCGGCGGAGCTCGTTTCGATCTGGCGGGAGTCGGCAGGAGAGATGCCTGTCGAGAGCGACTTGCCCACGGACGAAGACGAGGTGCAGGCTGCGACCGACGATGTGCCCGACTGGCTCATGGCGGCAGTCGCCCTCGACGTCCCCGAGACCGACGACGAGATCCTGGAGAACTAGTCCATGCGTCCGTGGCGCTCGCCGACCGTCGTGTTTCCGGGGATCGTGTTTCCGGGGATCGTGTTCCTCGGCATCGTCACCGCGCTCGGCTCGCTCGTCGCCGTGGTGGCCGACGAGCCTTCGAAGCCGCAGGCTGCGTCGCGCGAGAAGGTCGCCCGCCGGTTCGCCGCGGAGCACCACCCCGAACTCGCCCGGCTCCTCGGCGAACTCGCGAAGCAGGACCGCAAGCAGTACGACGCGGCGATCACGGACATCCACCGGGCCATCGACCGGATGGAGAAGTATCGCGAGAAGCAGCCCGAGCGGTACGAGACCACGCTCGAGGACTGGAAGCTCTCGTCACGCATCCGGCTCGCCGTCGCCCGCATGTCGCTCACGAAGGATCCGGAGCTCGAGGCCCAGCTGCGGGAACTCGTCGAGGCACGGCAGCAGCTCCGCCTCAAGCCGCTGCGGACGGAGGCCGAGCGGATCGAGTCGCGGCTTGAAAAAATCCGCACCACGATCGCGGAGCACGACGCGAACCCCGAGGCGGCCATCGAGAAGGAGCTCACGTCGCTGCTCCGCTCGGTCCGCAGTGCGGAGGATCGCGTCCGTGGCCGGTCCGGCAAACCCGCCGCGGAAAAGCCCGCACCCGCACAGCCCGCGAACGAGACCCCCGCAGCACCGGCACCGGAAGCGTGACCGGGTTCGTGCCACCCTCGGACGACGTTGAATCTTCGGTTCCGTTGAGGAGATCATCATGACCACGCGAAGCATCGTGCCGCTCGTTCCGGCCATCACGGCCTGTCTGGCACTCGGCGTCGGCTCGACGACGTCCGTCGTGTGCGCGAGCGAGGCCGCCGCCGTGCGTCCGCGCATCGACACTCGCTACGCAGCCGACGGCGTCACGGAAGCACCCGACTTCAGGCAGCACGTGCTGCCGCTCATCGGCCAGCTCGGCTGCAACGGACGCGCCTGCCATGGCTCGTTCCAGGGGCAGGCCGGGTTTCGGCTCTCGCTCTTCGGCTATGACTTCAAGGCCGACCATGACAACCTGCTCGCGGGGGACGAACCGCGGACGAACATCGAGAAGCCGGTCGACAGCCTCATTCTGCTCAAGCCGCTCGAGGAGGTGCCGCACGAGGGCGGTCAGCGGCTCGAGAAGGGGACGTGGCAGTACCGCGTGCTGCTCGGGTGGATCGAGGCGGGCGCGAAGGACCCGGGCGATGCAGCCGCCCGGTTCGTGCGACTCGAGCTGGAGCCCAGGGAACTCGTGGCCCGAGCCAAGGGCGACACCTGGCAGCTGCGGGCCGTGGCCGTCTGGTCGGACGGCATGCGGGAGGACGTCACGCCGCTGTGTCGCTTCCAGAGCAACGACGACCAGGTCGCGACGATCGATGCCGCGGGCGTCGTGACGGCCGCCGGACCCGGTGACACCCACGTCGTGGCGTTCTACGACAACGGCGTCGTGCCCGTCCCGGTGGTGTTTCCGGTGTCCGACCGGGTTGGGCCCGCGTACCCCGACGTGCCGACCCCGACGCGGATCGACGAACTGGTGGTGGACAAGCTGCGGAAGCTCGGCGAGGTGCCCTCCGAGCCATGCACCGACACCGAGTTTCTGCGACGCGTGTCGCTCGACATCACCGGCACGCTGCCGACCGCGGCCGAGGCGACCGCCTTCACGGCCGACACGAACCCGGACAAGCGGGTGCGCAAGATCGACGAACTGCTCGAGCGGCCGGGCTACGCGGCCTGGTGGGCGACGAAGTTCTGCGACTGGACCGGCAACAACTCCCGCTTCAACCAGAACAAGGGGCCCGATCGCCAGAACATCGTCTCCCAGCTCTGGTACGACTGGATGAAGGCGCGGATCGAGGAGAACGTGCCGTATGACGAGCTCGTGGAGCGGATCGTGCTGGCGAGAAGCCGGCTCGACGGCGAATCGTTCGAGGACTACTGCAGCCGGATGAGCGCGTTCCTCCGGAAGGACGACAAGGCGTCGTTCGCCGACAGCCCGACGCTGCCCTACTTCTGGAGCCGCTCGAACTTCAGGACCAACGAGGAGCGGGCCCTGGGCTTCGCCTATTCATTCCTGGGGGTGCGCATCCAGTGCGCCCAGTGCCACAAGCATCCCTTCGACCAGTGGACGAAGGACGACTTCGACCGCTTCGAGAACTTCTTCGCGCGGGTGAAGTTCGGCCCGGGTCCGGAGACGAAGAAGCCCACCGAGGAGATGATCGCCGCGCTCGACGTGCCGAAGAGCCTCAAGGGCAACAAGCTCGAGCAGGAACTGGCGAAGCTGGCCGGGGAGGGGAAGGTGGTGCCGTTCTCCGAGACCTTCGTCGTGCCTCCGCCCAAGCCGGTCGACGCGAAGGCGGTCGCCCGACTCGAGAAACAGCGGGGTCGCGAGAGGGACAAGCAGCGGGCGAAGCTGCTCGCCGGCCGGACCGCCACGGTGCTCGGCGGGGAGGAATTCCGCATCGATGAACTCGAGGACCCGCGGGAGGTTCTCATGGAGTGGATGCGGGATGACGGCAATCCCTACTTCGCCCGTGCGATCGTCAATCGCGTCTGGGCCGCCTACTTCAACGTCGGCATCGTCGAGCCGCCCGACGACCTCAGCCTCGCGAACCCGCCGAGCAACGAGCCGCTGCTCGATCACCTGGCGAACGGGTTCCGTGCGCACGGCTTCGATCTCAAGTGGCTCCATCGCGAGATCGCCTCGAGCCGGACGTACCAGACCAGCTGGCGACCCAACGAGACCAACCGTCTCGACGAGCGGAACTTCGCCCGGGCCGTCGGCCGTCGGATTCCCGCCGAGGTGGTCTACGACGCGATCAAGATCGCGACGGCCAGCGACACGGAGGCCACCAGGTTCCAGTCCAGCCTCAAGGGGCGCGCCATCGCCGATCCGGTCGTCACGCCACGTGGGAACAACTACGCGCTGACCGTGTTCGGCCGTTCCATCCGGGAGAGCAACTGCGACTGCGATCGGTCGATGGAGCCCGGTCTGCTCCAGTCGGTCTTCCTGCAGAACGACTTCGAGGCGCTCGCGCTCATCGACCGGCCGGGTGGCTGGCTCGATGGTGCCGTGCCGCAGGCGAAGGCCAAGGCGGCCGAGCGCGACGCCTCCGTGGCGGAGGTGCGGAACCTGCAGGCGAAGATCGCCGCCATGGAGGAGGAGCTCGCGGCGGCCCGGGAGGAGGGGGAGAAGGGCGAGGTCAGGAAGATCGAGCAGCGGCTCTCAGCGCTCCGCAAGCGGCTCGCGGCCGCCGGAGACGAGGTGCCGGGCAAGCCGCGGCGGCCCGCCACGACGCCCGAGCAGGACGCGGCCCGATTCGACGAACTGGTGAAGGAGGCCTATCTCCGGACGCTCACGCGTCCGCCCACACCCGAGGAGGTGGGCCGGGCCGCGTCGTACCTCGCGGAAGTTCGCGATCTCCGCACCGCCACACGCGACCTGCTCTGGGCCCTGCTCAACACCAAGGAGTTCGTCGTCAATCACTGACCTGCGGCGGCTTACCCCGCCATCCCGCTCGATACACGTACCCCGGCCCGAATCCGCTTCGAGAACACCGTCACCCACACGCGAAAGGAATGTGACCCCCATGGCACTCCACACCACCTGCGACGGCGTCCGTCGCCGCGACCTTCTCCGCGTCGGCGCGCTCGGCACGTCGAGCGTCACACTCGCGAACTGGCTGCGCTGGACGGAGGCCGCCGAGGCGCGGGGCGGAACGGCCAGGGCGCGGTCCAAGGCCGCCATCTTCGTGAACCTCGCCGGAGGGCCTTCGCATCTCGACACGTTCGATCCGAAGCCCGAGGCACCGGACGAATACCGGGGGGAATTCGCCACGATTCCCACGAGCGTGCCGGGCATCCATGTCTCCGAGCACCTCCCGAAACTCGCCGCCTGCATGGATCGCTTCGCGATCCTCCGTGGCATCACGCACTCGCTGGCGGCCCACGAGCTGGGGTCCCAGTACGTGAACACGGGCAATCGTCCGATTCCGTCCCTCGAGTTTCCGAGCTATGGCGCCGTGGTCAGCAAGGAGCTCGGCGGACCGGAGGAACTGCCGCTCAACGTCGCGATTCCGCGCAGCGCCCAGGGTGCGGGCTACCTCGGCGTCCGGTACTCCGCGCTCGCCACGGGCTCGACGCCGCAGGCCGGACAGCCCTATGCCGTGCGCGGCATCTCGCTGGGAAGCGGCCTCACCGTGACCGACGTGCGGCGCCGGCAGCGGCTGCTCGAGGATCTGGACCGCACGTTCCACGATCTCGAGAAGGACAGCCAGCTCATGGACGGCCTCGACCGGTTCAGCGAGCAGGCGCACACGATCATCACCTCACCGCGCGCCCGGGAGGCGTTCAACACGGCGCTCGAGTCACCCACGTTCAGCGAGCCGTTCGGTGAGAGCACGTTCGGCCAGAGCTGCCTGCTCGCCGTGCGGCTGGTGGAGTCGGGCGTGCCCTTCGTGTCGATCCAGTCGGGCGGCTGGGACACGCACAACGACAACTGGACGAACCTGAAGACGAAGCTCCTGCCGCCGTTCGACACCGGGTTGGCGGCGCTCCTTGTCGGCCTGGAGCAGAAGGGGCTCCTCGACTCCACCACCGTGTACGTGACCGGCGAATTCGGTCGGACCCCGAAGATCAACAAGGAGCGGAACGGCCGGGATCACTACGCCCGCGCCATGTTCATGCTCATGGCGGGCGGCGGTGTGCGGGGCGGACAGGTCATCGGCGAGACCGACGAGAAGGGGCAGGCGCCGGTCGGCCCCGCACGGGCTCCCGACGACGTCGCCGCCTCCTTCTATCACACCCTCGGCATCGATCCGAAGCAGGAGTACCAGACCAGCACCGGCCGGCCGGTGATGATCGTGCGAGACGGCACGGTCATTCCCGAGCTCTTCGGCTGAGGTCCGCGTCAGCCCACCCGCGTGGGCGACACGACGATCACGGCCCTCCGACCGTCGCTGTGCCACGGATCGCCCGTCAGGTTCCGTCGCGGAGCCTGGCGGGAGCATGCTCCCACGCCCCCGACGTAGCCCGTGGCCGCGAGGCGGCCGGCGAGCGTGAGATCCTCCACGCAGTAGTCGCGGGACTCGTCGACGTCCGGGTCGATGCGGTGGGTCGTGAGGTTCCACGCCCTCGTCGTGAACCGCACGCCGATGTCGCGGCTCACCTGGCCGACCCACACGGGCCGGCCGGCGAACGCGAGCGTCGAGAGCCAGAGTCGCAGGTGGATGCGCTCGTTGATCGAGTGCCGCGTGCGCTGCAGCGCGATGTCCTGGGCCCGCCCGAAGAGGTGCAGCGCGCTCACGGGCGAGTAGCGGTAGCTCGACCCCAACAGGAAGGCCTTCACGGTCTTCCAGCACGTGGCCAGCGTGATCGTTTCGCTCTCGTCCCAGCGGGCGGCGAACGCGCCGAGCAGGACCGGAAACTCGCCGATCACGACGAGATTCACGGGATCGCCCTCGCGTGTACCACGCGCGTTGGTCGTGGTGGCGGGCATCCGCTCGAGCCGCTCGACGAGCTCGGACAGGCTGACTTTCTCCACCGTCGATGCGGGCACGATTTCGTCGAAGTCCCGCCGCAGGTAGTCGGCCGCGATGCCGGGTACGGACACGGTGAAGGTCAGGTCCACGACGGGCCGCGGCGCGGCGGCGTGGGAGAGGATGTCGGTGGTGGAGGTGGACCCGGCGTGCTCGACGATCTCGCGGATGTCGCCCGCGGGGACGAGCCGCACGTGGATGACCTTCGTGCCGAGGTCGAGCGTCGTGAAGACGAAGCCCTCCGCGGCCCCGCCGGGCGGGATCGGTCCGAGCCGAAATCCCCGTTCACGGAAGAGGTCGTCCATCCGGCCGTTCGCGCGTCGGGCGGTCACGAGCTTGAACGGCACCAGCAGCAGGAACGGGAGGAAAAGCCAGCCGAGCAGGCCGAAGGCGGAGAGGCGTCTCAGGATCGAGAAGTGCACCGACGCCGCGGCCTCGAGCGGGGTGAAATAGCGCGGGTCGATGCCCACGAGCTGCAGGCGCAGCGGTTGCGGTGAACGGTTCTCCACGCGCAGGAACACCGGCTGGATGCCGCGCCGGGCGAGATCGACACCGAACAGGTCGCGGCCCTCGTGTCCCCCCAGCACGGCGACGGTGACGGCCGCCTCGGCAGCCTCCTGCGTCTGCGCCCGCTCCATGAACGTCGTCACGGACGGATCGGGCGCGTAGCACGTGATGACGAGATGCCATGCGCGTCGGAGAAGGGCCGTGATCATCTCCCGCAACGTACCGCAGCGACGCGGGAGGGACCACCAGCGCACCGCCCGCGCGTCCGCACGAAGGCGTCAGAAGGGAAGGGGTTGCCCGTACCCTCGAGACGGCGTTGCTGACCAGCGCAGGCAGGATGCCGGAGCGCCGTCAGCATCGAGTGAGCGAAGCCCACGATGGGCGCAGCGAACGTCCGGCGAGAGGGTACGGGCAACCCCGACCGCCGGCTCTCGCTCGGGGCCGGCCGCGCCCTCCCGGCGGACGCTCGCCCCGGCCTTCCAGGCCGCGGCTCTCTGCATGTCCGCGGCGCTTGGGGATGCGGTCTTGGCTTGCTTCGAGATGCCGCTCGGGGCCGGCCGCGCCCTCTCGGCGGACGCTCGCCCCGGCCTTCCAGGCCGCGGCTCTCTGCATGTCCGCGGCGCTTCGGCATCCATGCCTTCGCTTGCTTCCATAGCCCGCTCGAGGGCATGGCCGGCCCCTCGCTGCCCGCGCGATGGGTGACGGCGCGGTCGTGGGCGCAAAAAAAGCCCGCCGGGGCCACGGATGGCCCGGCGGGCACGAATCGAATCCGCACGGGATCGGGTCGGCGTCACTCGACGAGATTGCAGGACGCCTCGACGACGGCCTGGATCTTCTCGTCGGTCAGGCCGCCCTTGGCGAAGGCGTGGTTCGCCTTGACCGTGCCACCCTTGTAGCAGACGACCGTGACGTCGGCGTCCGGGGCGATCTTGAACTCCGGCGGGCCGTTCGGGGCGTCCTCCGGGACGACGAAGGCGATCCGCTTGATGCCATGCTTCGCGACGAAGTCGGCCGAGGCCTTCTTCATGGCGTCGGCGTCGGTGCCGATCATGTTCACGAAGCTCGTGAGCTTCTCCGACTGGTGCTCCTCGACCTCCTCCTCGATCTTCTTGAGGAGCTTGGCGAGTTTCTCGTCGGCCGACCGCGCGAACACCATCACCACGGGCCGCTGGCCCATCTTGCACCGGTAGCAGAGCGACTTCCCGTCGTCCACGCCGTCATCGGGATTGCCCGTGACCTTCGTCACGATGAAGGCACCCACCGAGTCACCCACCTGTGGACCGCTGGTCACCTCGGCCCGGGCGACGCATGCCGCGCCGAACGCGAGCACCATCGCCGTCGTGATTGCGAATCGCATGTCGAAATCTCCTCTGGGAACGGACGCCGCCATTTCCTTGGGACGGACCGGCCGCTTGTTCGCCGTAGACTACCGCCGGTACGATCCGAACGGCAACTTTCCCGACGCGTCGCGATCGCGCGCGGCGGTTCGCCGGATTTTCGCCGCCCCGGAGCGTGAGAAATCGATGTCGACCGTCGTGACCGAGCGCCGCAGGCAGGGCCCGCCGATTCGGCAGACGCAGCTGTTCATCGACGGCCAGTGGACACCGTCGCGCAGCGGCAACACGTTCACCACCATCGATCCCGCCACCGAGGAGGTGATCGCACAGGTCGCGGAGGGGGACGCGGCCGACGTCGAGATGGCCGTGCGGGCGGCGCGACGGGCGTTCGACGACGGTCCCTGGCCGCGGATGAACGCCCGGGAGCGGGGCCGGATCATGCTGCGACTGGCCGACCTCATCGAGGCGGAGATCGACGAACTTGCCGCGCTCGAGGCCCTCGACAACGGCAAACCGGTCCGCGACGCGCGGACCGGCGACATCCCGCTGGCCCTCGACTGCCTGCGGTACTACGCGGGCTGGGCCGACAAGATCCACGGGCAGACGATCCCGATCAACGGAGACTACTTCTGCTACACGCGGCGCGAGCCGGTCGGCGTGGCCGGCCAGATCATCCCGTGGAACTTCCCGATCCTGATGGTCGCGTGGAAGTGGGGACCCGCGCTGGCGGCCGGCTGCACGATCGTGATGAAGCCGGCGGAGCAGACGCCGCTGACGTGCCTGCGGCTGGCGCGGCTGGCGCAGGAGGCGGGCGTGCCCGACGGCGTGATCAACGTGGTCCCCGGCTACGGCCCCACGGCGGGGGCGGCGATCGTGCGGCATCCGGGCATCGACAAGGTCGCCTTCACCGGATCGGGCGAGACCGCGCAGATCATCATGCGCCAGGCGGCCGACCACCTGAAGCGGCTCACGTTCGAGCTCGGCGGCAAGAGCCCCAACATCGTCTTCGCCGACGCCGACCTCGACGCGGCGGCCGCGGGCGCGCACGTCGGCATCTACCTCAATCAGGGGCAGTGCTGCTGCGCGGGGTCACGGCTCTTCGTCGAGGACCGGATCCACGACGCCTTCGTCGAGCGGGTCGTGGCCGAGAGCCGCAGCCGGCGCGTGGGGGACCCGTTCGATCCCGCCACCCAGCAGGGGCCGCAGGTCGACCGGGCCCAGTTCGACAAGATCATGGGCTACGTCGAGGCGGGCCGTCGGGAGGGTGCGACGCTCGCCACCGGCGGAGGGCGGGTCGGCGCGCGAGGCTTCTTCATCGAGCCCACCGTGTTCACGAACGTGCGCGACGAGATGGCGATCGCGCGTGAGGAGATCTTCGGGCCGGTGCTCTCGGTGCTCAGGTTCTCGGACGTCGACGAGCTGATCCGCCGCGCGAACGCCACGTCGTTCGGCCTGGCCGCCGCCGTCTGGACGCGCGACGTGGCGCGGGCGCACGATGTCGCGAGGCGGCTCCGGGCCGGCACCGTCTGGGTGAACTGCTACGACGTGTTCGACGCCGCGGCGCCCTTCGGGGGCTTCAAACAGTCGGGCTTCGGGCGCGAGCTCGGCGAGAAGGGGCTCGAGCCCTACCTCGAGCACAAGACGGTGACGGTGAGCCTGGCGTAACGCCCGGGAAAGGGGCCGTGCTGCATCATGGGAAGGGTGACCACCGGCGGCGGCTGGCGCGCCGTGCTCTACACGTTCAAGAAGGCCCGCGAGGCGGGCGGGCTCTGGGCGCTCTGGAAGGCCATGCGCTCGAAGAATGCCTGCAAGACCTGCGCCCTCGGCATGGGGGGCCAGGCCGGCGGCATGGTGAACGAGGCGGGGCACTTTCCGGAGGTCTGCAAAAAGTCGTTCCAGGCGATGGTCGCGGACATGCAGGGCGCCGTGAAGCCCTCGTTCTTCGAGACCTATTCGATTCCGCAGATGCGGCTCTTCTCACCTCGGGAGATGGAGCACTCGGGCCGACTGGTCCAGCCCGTGATCCTCGAGAAGGGATCGCAGCACTACCGGCCGCTGCCGTGGGGTGAGGCGATGGAGCGGATCGCGGCGCGACTGACGCGGACCGCGCCGGCCGAGAGCTTCTTCTACTTCAGCGGTCGTTCGAGCAACGAGGCGGGCTTTCTCCTGCAGCTCTTCGCCCGCCTCTACGGCACGAACCACGTCAACAACTGCTCCTACTACTGCCACCAGGCCAGCGGCGTGGGGCTGGCGAGCGTGATCGGCAGCGGCGCGGGCACGATCTCCCTCGACGACATGGAGCAGTCGGACTTCGTCATGCTCATCGGCGGCAACCCGGCGAGCAACCATCCGCGCATGATGCGCACGCTCATGACCGTGCGCCGGCGACGCGGAAAGGTCGTGGTCGTCAATCCGATCGTCGAGACCGGGCTCGTGAACTTCTCGGTGCCGAGCGATCCGTGGGCCCTCTTCTTCGGTGCCGAGATCGCGAGCACCTACGTGCAGCCCTGGGTCGGAGGCGACCTCGCGCTCGTCTACGGGATCATGAAGCGGCTGCGGGAGATGCAGGCCGAGTCGCCGCGGGCCGCCCCGGACGACGTGATCGTGGACGAGGACTTCCTCCGCGAGCACTGCACCGGCTGGTCCGAGCTCGCCGCCCGGCTCGACGGCCTCGCATGGGATGACATCGTGGCGAAGAGCGGCGTCGCGAAGCCCGTCATCGACGACCTCGCCCGCCAGTATGCCGCGGCCAAGCGGGCCGTCTTCGCCTGGACCATGGGCGTGACGCACCACCTCCATGGCGCGGCGACCGTGCAGGCGATCGCCGCCCTCGCCCTCATGCGCCGCATGGTGGGCCGGCCGGGGGCGGGTCTCCAGCCGATCCGGGGCCACTCCAACATCCAGGGCATGGGGACGGTGGGCGTCACGCCCACGCTCAAGAAGGCGATCTTCGACCGGCTCGAGCGACACTTCGGCGTGGCGCTTCCCACGATGAAGGGCTACGACACGCTCGACTGCCTGGAGGCGGCCGACCGGGGCGAGATGCGCTTCGCCCTCTGCCTCGGGGGCAACCTCTGGGGCGCGAGCCCCGATGCGACGTTCGCCGGTCGGGCGATGGGCAGGATCGACACCGTCGTCTACCTGAGCACGTCGCTGAACACCGGCCACGCGGGCGGCCTCGGCGCCGAGGAGACGATCATCCTCCCCGTGCTCGCGCGGGACGAGGAACCGGAGCCCTCCACGCAGGAGAGCATGTTCAGCTACGTCAGGCTCTCGGACGGTGGCCCGCCGCGGCACGCCGGGCCGCGCGCGGAGGTCGAGATCATCGCCGATCTCGCCAGCCGAGTGCTCGGCGAGGGGGGGCCGGTCCGCTGGCGGGACATGGCCCACACCAGCACCATCCGGCGGGCGATCGCGGCGATCGTGCCGGGCCTCGAGCAGATCGCCGAGATCGACCGCACCCGGCAGGAGTTCTCGATCCCGGGACGGGCGCTCGACACGCCGCATTTCCCGACCGACGACGGCCGCGCCCATCTCGTCGTGCACGACCTGCCCCCGGCTCCCGCCGGCCTCATGCTCATGACCATTCGCAGCGAGGGACAGTTCAACACCGTCGTCTACGAGGAGGAGGATCTCTACCGCAACCAGACGCGTCGGGACATCGTCCTCGTCCATCCCGACGACATCACCCGCTACGGCCTCACGGCCGGAGGTCGCTGCCGGATCTCGAGCACGGCGGGCGAGATGCGGGGCCGGATCGTGTCGGCCTTCGAGCAGATCCGGCCGGGATGCGTGGCGATGTACTACCCGGAGTGCAACGTGCTCGTGCCGAAGTCGGCCGACCCGCTCTCGCGGACGCCCGCGTACAAGAGCATCGCCGTCACGCTGGCTCCCGACGACGCGACGGTCGCCGCCCCGCGTCTCCAGCCGGAACTCGTCGCGGCCGGCACGCCGCGCGACGCGATGAAGCAGTGCGGCTGACCGCTCCCCGGCAGACCTATTCGAAGAGCGACTTCTGCTCGGCGGCCGTCAGGCGTCGCCGGGGCCTCGCCTGCGGGGACGCACCGTCGGCCTCCAGGGCGAGGAGCAGGTCGCGGGCGCGATCGATGACGGGGCCGGGCACGCCCGCCAGCCGCGCGACATGCACGCCCCAGCTGCGATCGGCCGCCCCCGGCGCGACGCGGTGGAGGAAGACGAGCCGGTCGCCGTCGCGGTGGACGAGCACCTGGGCGTTGCCGACGCCGGGCAGGCGCTCGAGCGCGGCGAGCTGGAGGTAGTGGGTCGCGAACAGCGTGCGACATCCCACCCGCGCCCGCAGGTGCTCGACGACCGCCTGCGCGATGGCCAGGCCGTCGTGCGTGCTCGTGCCCCGTCCCACCTCGTCGAGGATGACGAGGCTGCGGGCGGTCGCGCGATTGAGGATGCGTGCCGTCTGCTCCATCTCGACGAGGAACGTGCTCGCCCCGCGGGCGAGGTCGTCGCCGGCGCCGATCCGCGCGAAGAGCCGATCGACGACGCCCACGCGGGCCCGTGCCGCGGGTACGAAGCTGCCCGCCTGGGCCAGCACCGTGACGAGCGCGGCCTGGCGGATGAACGTGCTCTTGCCGCCCATGTTCGGTCCGGTGACGAGCAGGATCGCCGGGCCTGCAGGGGTGGCGGCCTCGTCGCTGGTGCGGGCCTCGAGCGCGAGGTCGTTCGCCACGAGGGAGCCGGCCGGGAGCATCTCCTCGAGGACCGGGTGGCGTCCCGCCTCGACCACGAGCCCGCCGGCCGCATCGACCTCGGGCCGCACCCAGCCACGCGATCGGGCCACGACCGCGAGCGACACGAGCGCGTCGAGGTCGGCGATCACGGCCGCCGCCCGGTCGAGCCTCGCGCGCTCCGCGGCGACGAACTCGCGGAGCGCGTCGAGCAGGACGATCTCGCGCCGCACGGCCTCGTCCTCGGCGCCGAGCACCTGTCGCTGTCGCTCGTCGAGCTCGGGCGTCGTGTATCGCTCGGCGTTCTTCACCGTCTGCTTGCGGACGTAGTCGGCCGGCACGCGCGCCGCATGCGTGCGCCCGACCTCGAGGAAGAAGCCGAACACGCGGTTGTAGCCCACCTTGAGCGACGCGATGCCGGTGCGTTCGATCTGCGCCGCCTGATAACGGGTGATCCACTCCTTGCCGCCGCTGGCGAGTTCGACGAGTTCGTCGAGGGCGTGGTCGAAGCCGGGGCGGATGAAGCCGCCCTCGCGGTGATGGATCGGGCAGCCGTCCCGCAGCGTGCGGGCGACCCGCTCGGCGACATCCGCGCAGGGATCGATCGCCCCTCCGAGCGATCCGAGCAGCCCGTCGCAGGGCGCGAGCCGCTCCCGGAGCGACGGGAGCACCGCGGCGGCACGGCCGATCCGCTCGAGATCGCGCGGGCCGGCCCGGCCGGTGACCGTGCGGCCGATGAGCCGTTCGAGGTCGCCCACGTCCGCGAGCGATTCGGCCAGCCCGGCGGCGAGCGACGGGTCGTCCACGAGGGCCGCCACGGCATCGAGCCGCGCGTCGATGGCGGCGACGTCGACGAGCGGTGCCGCGAGCCATTCCGCGAGACGCCTGGCCCCGAGCGGCGTCCGCGTGCGATCGAGCACGCCGACGAGCGAGCCCTCGCGTCGGCCGGTGGCGGCGGCGCGGACGAGTTCGAGGCTGCGGCGCGTGGCCTCGTCGATCTCCATCCGGTGCCCGGGTCGCCAGGCGCCGAGCGTCTCGATGCGCGTGACGGCCGCCGGCTCGTTCTCGGAGAGGTAGGCCACCACGCCGCCGGCTGCCGCCAGCGCCGGGGCGTCCGTCCCGCGGTCGAAGCCGAGCCCCTCGAGGCGGCGGCCGCCGAGCGCGCGGCCGAGCGCGTCCGCGACGGCGGCGTCGTCGAACCACCAGTCCGGCCGGACGGTCACCGGGCACCGTCGCCCGGTCGAGGCGACGAGTGCCGCGACCGGCGCCTCGTCGCGTCGGGCGCAGACGCATTCGGCCGGCTCGAGCCGCGCCAGCTGGTCGGCTGCCTCCGCGCGGGGCAGCGTGGCCGCCTCGAAGCGGCCTGCCGCGACGTCGATCCAGGCGATCCCGAAGACGGCCTCCTCGTCGGCCCGGTGCGGATCGCCCGCTCGGGTGACGGCGACGAGCCAGTTGGATCGAGCCGGGTCGAGCAGCGCCTCGTCGGCCGCGATGCCCGGTGTGACGATCCGCGTCACCTCGCGGCGGAGCAGCCCCTTGGTCGTGCGGGGATCGTCGATCTGCTCGCAGATCGCGACCCGCCGGCCGGCCGTCACCAGCTTGACGAGCTGCACGTCGAGCTGGTGATGGGGGAATCCCGCCATCGGCAGCGCGTCGGGGCCCTTGTCGCGGCTCGTGAGCGTCAGGTCGAGAAGGGCGGCGGCTTCGCGGGCGTCGTCGCCGAAGAGTTCGTAGAAGTCGCCCATGCGGAAGAGGACGAGCGCCCCGGGGCACCGCTCCTTCGCCGCCTCGAATTGCCGCATCATCGCCGACGCCATGGGGGGCAAATGTAGCAGCCTGCGGGGCGGGAGCCTTTTGACCGGAGGCACCGTCGCACGTACAACTCCTCTGGAGATGCGGGTGCCGATGAGAGGCCCCTGCGATGGGGGCCTGCGAACCTGGTCAGGGCCTAACCGCAGCAGCCATAAGCAGTCGTCCCTTTGTGCGGTGGGCCTCTCATCGGCATCCGAGCCCGCGTCCGGACCGAGTGCGTCATGGCTGACACGACCGCCGCCTACCAGGTCGTCGCCCGACGCTACCGGCCGCAGCGATTCGACGAGCTCGTCGGCCAGGAGCACGTGGCGCGCGGCCTCTCCGGGGCCATCACGTCGGGCCGGATCGGCCACGCCTACCTGTTCACCGGGGCCCGGGGCGTGGGCAAGACGAGCGCGGCGCGGATCTTCGCCAAGGCGCTCGAGTGTGCCGCGGGGCCGGCGGGTGAGCCGTGCAACGCGTGCGACGCGTGCCGGGACATCGCGGCGGGGCAGGACGTCGACGTCGTGGAGATCGACGCGGCGAGCAATCGGGGCATCGACGAGATCCGCCAGCTGCGGCAGAACGTCGCCGTCCGTCCGGCCCGGGGCCGCTTCAAGGTCTACATCATCGACGAAGTGCACATGCTCACGCGCGAGGCCTTCAACGCGTTGCTCAAGACGCTCGAGGAGCCTCCCGGGCACGTGAAGTTCGTCCTCTGCACCACCGAGCCCGACAAGCTGCCGATCACGATCCTGTCGCGCTGCCAGCGGTTCGACTTCACGGTCGTGGCGCCGGCGGCGATCGCCCGGCGGCTCGCCGCGATCTGCGAGGCGGAGGGGGCCGACGTGACGATGCCCGCGCTCGAGCTGATCTCGCGCCGGGCGGCGGGCAGCATGCGGGACAGCCAGTCGCTGCTCGAGCAGCTGCTCGGTTCGGCGGACGGCGCCGTCGACGTCGACGACGTGCACGCGCTCATCGGGACGGGCCGGGAGGAACGGGTCGCCGAAATCGTGACGGCAGTCGTGGCTCGGGACGCCCCGGCCGCCCTGGCGGCCCTCGGCGGCGCCATCGAGGCGGGGGCCGATCCGGGCGGCGTGATCGATCAGCTCGTGGCGGCGCTCCGGGACTGCCTGCTCGCGAGCGTCGGCTGCGGGGCCGAGGTGCTCGGCGGCGCCGGCGACATCGGCATCGACCTCGCCGAGGTCGGCCGCCGGCTCGGCACCGCGACGCTCCTCGCGATGCTCCAGATCCTCGACCAGACCCTGAGCCGGATGCAGTCGAGCGGCCATCCGGGCGTGCTCGCCGAAATGGCGATCGTGCGACTCGCGCGACTCGAGGACCTCGATGCGGTCGCCGATGCGGTGGCGGCGCTCACCACGGGCGAGCCTGCTCCGGCCGGGATGGTCGGTCCGGCTGCGGGGCCGGCTGCGGGGCCGGTGTCGCGCGGCGCGGGTGTGCCCTCGCGGGTCTCCCAGCCGCCGTCGCGTGCCCCTTCGCCCCCCGCCTCGGAGCCGACTCGCGAAAAAAAAAAGCCCGCGGTGACGATCGCGGCGCCCCGCGCGACTGAACCCGCCGAACGGGCGGCGGCCGGCCGTCAGCACACCGTGTCCCCGTCGTCGTCTGCGGCGGGAGAGGCTCCGGCGGATGCGCCCGTGACGCCCGACGTCACGGGGAGCGCGGAGCGTCCGCGGGCCGCCCGCTCGCAGGCGGCGCTCCTCCGCGAGGTTTCCGGGCATCCGTTCGTCGCCCGGGCGAAGGATCTCTTCGATGCCGCGATCCGTCGCGTCGATCCGCCGCGCCCGGGAGCGGCCCCGCCCGCGGCACGGACGCCGGAGGCCTCGCCGCTCCCCGCCGTCGGGGTTGAGGCCGCGGAACGCGAGGCCGCGGACGCGGACGACGAGCCTCGGGACGACTCGGAGGAGCGGTGATGCCCCCACATGACTCGGCGGGCCGCCGCGGCGCGATCGCGCGGCTCATCGACAGCTTCGCAGACCTGCCGGGCATCGGCCGCAAGAGCGCGGAGCGGCTCGCACACCATGTGCTGCAGATGCCGCCCGCGGAGGCCCTCGCCTTCGCCGACGCGATCCGGGAGGTCAAGCAAAACCTGCGCGCCTGCCGCGCCTGCTTCAATCTCGCCGAGGCGGATCTGTGCGACGTCTGCTCGGATTCGCGGCGGGACCGGACGCTGCTCTGCGTGGTCGAACAGGTCCGTGACCTCTTGGCGATCGAGCAGGCGGGGGCGTTTCGCGGCGTGTATCACGTCCTGCGTGGACGCGTGGCACCGCTCGAGGGCACGGGCCCCGAGTCGTTGACCCTCGATGCGTTGGCGGATCGCGTGGCCCGGGAGGGAGTGCGCGAGGTGATCATGGGCACCACCCCCAACGTCGAGGGCGATGCGACGGCGATCGCGGTCATGCGGCGTCTCGAGGGTCTGCCGGTGGAGTTCACCCGGCTCGCGCGCGGCCTCACCGTCGGCGCCTCGCTGCAGCACGCGAATCGCGACATGCTCGCCGACGCCATCAACGGCCGGCAGAAGTTCTGACCCGGAAACCACGGCCCGGGTCGACGGCGATTCTCGAGGCGCCTCCATGCGCCACTCATGGTCCGCTCACGCGTGCCGTGTCGCAGGCGCATGATCCGACGCCGCTGGGTATCCTAACAGGAACGAGATGCGCGGGTCGGCGGTCCGTGCCGCTGGTGGCCCGCCCACAGGTGCGACGCCGCCGACTCGTGCAGCACGGCGGGCGTCGACGGGGCCTGAGACGGTGGAGCCCGGAACGGTGCGTGTCCTGGACGGATGACGATCATGCGGATGTCCCTCGGTCAGGAAATGAGGCTGGCGCAGAAGCAGGTGCTCGCGCCGCGCATGATCCAGTCGATGGAGATCCTCCAGCTGCCGATCCTCGCCCTCGAGGAACGGATCGAGCAGGAAATCCAGAACAACGAGACGCTCGAGGTGGACGAGGCCGGTGCCGACGGCCCGGGCGTCGATGCGTCCCCCGCCGGCCTCGACGCCCCGGCGCCGGTTCAGGACAAGACCGTCGACGAGCGACCGCTCATCGTCGATCAGGAGCACGCGAACCAGGCGGACTTCGAGCGGGACTTCGAATGGAAGAGCGAGTATCCCAACATCGACGATGAGTTCAGTCGGCCGTCAGCGTCGCAGATCGAGCAGGCCGGAGACCGGTATCTCGACGTGATGGCCAACATGGTCGAGCGGCCCGAGACGCTCTCCCACCACCTGCACGAGCAGCTGTCCAACGAGGACCTGCCCGCCGACGTGCGTCAGGCCGCGGAGAAGGTGATCTTCAACCTCGACGCCAACGGCTACCTGCCGTTGCCGCTCGGGGAGCTCGTCGATCCGGACGGGCCGCCCGGCCAGCTGGCCGCCCTCGAGCGCGGCCTCGCGGTCGTCCAGGGACTCGACCCGGCCGGCGTGGGTGCCCGTGACCTCCGCGAGTGCCTCCTGCTGCAGATTCCGCGGGAGCATCCGCACGCCTCGCATCTCCGCCGGCTCGTGGGCGACCACCTCGAGGATCTCGCCGGCAATCGGCTGCCGCTCATCGAGCGTCGCACGGGGCTCACGATCGAGCAGATCGAGCAGCTGCGGGATGAATTGCACGTCCTCCAGCCCAAGCCCGGCGCGATCTTCAGCGCGCCGATCGTTCCCGTCGTGAAGCCCGACGTCTTCGTCGATCAGGCGAGTGACGGCACCTGGAAGGTGCGGCTCGAGGACGTCGACCTGCCGGCCCTGCGCATCAGTCCCACGTACCGGCAGATGCTCGCGTCGCCGGACACCGAGCCGGCGACGCGGGAGTACATCAAGCGGAAGATCAATGCGGCGCAGTGGCTCATCGAGGCGATCGAGCAGCGGCGGGCGACGCTGCTCAAGACCGCGCAGGCGATCGTCGATCACCAGACCCGCTTCCTCGCGGAGGGCCCCGAGGCGATCGAGCCGCTCAAAATGCAGCAGATCGCCGATCGCATCGGGATGCACGTTACCACGGTGAGCCGTGCCGTCGACGACAAGTGGCTGCAGACGCCACGCGGACTCGTGCCGCTGCGGCGATTCTTCGTCGGGGGCACGGTCAGTGCCGCCGGGGAGGAGGTGGCGTGGGACGCGGTGCGGATCAAGCTCCAGGAGATCGTGCAGGGTGAGCCGAAGGATTCCCCCTTCTGCGACGACGAGCTGGTGGAGGAGCTCGGGAAGCGCGGCATCTCCGTCGCGCGGCGCACGGTGACGAAGTACCGCAAGGCGATGAAGATTCCCAGTTCCCGACAGCGGCGCGATTGGAAGCTGGGCAGGGGGGCCCGGCACGACGCAACGAACGGCCACGCCGACAGCGGCCGCGGGCCGCATGGCCGGCCGACCGAGGGCGGGGAGCCGCACGAGCCCGCCGCCGACGCCGAGCCCGCCACCGGTGCCGAGGGAGACTGAGCTGCCGAGACCGCAGCCACCACGTCATGCGTTGCCCCTTCTGCCGCGCCGATGACGACCGCGTGATCGATTCCCGCGCGGGCGACGACGGGGCGACGATCCGTCGTCGCCGCGAATGCCTCGGCTGCCGTCGCCGGTTCACCACCTACGAACGCGTCGAACGGCAGCCGCTGACGGTGACCAAGAAAGAGGGCATGCGCGAGCCTTTCGACCGCGACAAGATCAAGCGGGGGCTCGCCAAGGCCTGCTGGAAGCGGCCGATCACGGAGGACGACATCGAACAGGTGGTCGCCGCGCTCGAGGGCGAACTCTACGGCACCTACGACGGCGACGTCCCGAGCCGGGTCATCGGGGAGCGGCTCATGGAGCTGCTGCGGGCCCTCGACCAGGTCGCCTTCGTGCGGTTCGCGAGCGTCTACCGCGAGTTCAAGGACGTCCGCGACTTCGTCGACGAGCTCGAGCCGATCCTCGCCGAGTCGCACCGCCCGCCGGCGTGAGGCGGCGTGGCGTCAGCCGCCACGCAGGTAGTCGCCCCGCGTGCCGCCGGTCTTCTCCTCGAGACGGACCGTCTCGATGGTCATCCCGGGGTCGATCGACTTCGTCATGTCGTACACCGCGAGGACCGCGGCGGTGGCGGCGACGAGGGCCTCCATCTCGACGCCCGTCCGCGCCGTGGCCCGCACCCGCGTCTCGACCTCGACGATGTCGCCCGCGGGGAAGCGGATCTCCACGTCGACGGCGTCGAGTGGCAGGGGATGGCACAGCGGCACGATGTCGGCGGTGCGCTTCGCGGCCATGATCCCGGCGAGCCTCGCGGTGGAGAGGGCGTCCCCTTTGACGAGGTCGCCGGAGCGGATGCGCGCGACGGTCTCGGGACGGGCCCGCAGCCGCGCCGATGCGCGGGCGGTGCGGACCGTGACGGGCTTCTCGGCCACGTCGATCATGCGGACAGCGTGGCGATCGCCGGACATGGCGGGAGGGGATCGGGTGGGAAGGTGGCGTGCGTCGGGCGACTCCGCATCGGCCCCGGCTCGCACGATGCCGATCCTACCAGCGAAACGGGCCGGGGGCCGGTGTGCCCCCTCGACACACCGGCCCCCGGTTGCTGGCGTCTGGCTGGTCTGGTTTCCGGATCAGACCAGTTCCTTGCGGGCGCCGATGAGCGTGCGGAGCCGCTCGGCGAGCAGGGCGACGTCGAAGGGCTTCTTGAAGCTCTCGTTGACGTGCGCCCGGTCGATCGTGATCTGCGACCCGTCGTCCGGGAGCAGTGCGATCACGATCGTGTCGGCGTACTCCGCGTTCCTGCGCAGGTTCTGGCAGATCTGCTGGGCGTCGATGCGGCCGATCGAGTAGTCGACGACGATGCAGTCGGGATGGAAGCTCTCCGCCTGGATGCCCGCCTCGAACCCGCTCGCGGCCACCTGGATCTTGAACGACTTCTCCATCGGCAGATGCTTCTTGAGGTTCTCGATGAGCACCTGGTCCTGGCCGACGAGGAGGACCTTCGCCATGGCCTCGTCCTCGAGGTCGCCCAACGGCATGCCGTGCTCCTTCAGAAACCGGATCAGATACTCCCGCGGGATGCGGCGGTCCTGGCTGCCGGGGATGCGGTACCCCTTCAGCCGACCGGAGTCGAACCATTTGCTCACCGTGCGGGGAGCAACCTTACAGATCTTGGCGACCTGGCCCGTCGTGAAAACCTTCATCACATGGACTCCAATGGATCTTGCGTGTCCGGAAACAACACGGCCAGCCCGCACCCTGGTGAGCGACGGACACCAGCCCCCCCGGCGCGGCACTCGCATCACGGGGCCGGCCGCGCCGTCGGGCCCCGTGATGGCCGGTCAGAAGCCGGGAGGGGGCGTGACAGTCCGCCGAGGCGCGACGGTGTCGTGGTACGACGACCGCAGGCCTCGAGACGGCGGCTCGCAGGATTCCCCCCCTGCTTCATGTCCGCCTCGGAGGCCGGAATGACTCCGGACACCTCGGCGGCATGACCATCCAACGGGGTAGATCGAAAGATCGCGTCGTGCGACTTGAGCCGTTCTTCCGGAACGTGCCGGTGGCAGGGTGTCGCGGCGTGCCTCACGCCGCCCGCGCGACGGCCACGGCCGACTCGAATCGCACGGAGACCCGCTTCGAGACGCCCGATTCCTCCATCGTGACGCCGTAGAGCGTGTTCGCCGCCGCCATCGTCTTTTTCGAATGCGTCACCACGATGAACTGCGTGGCCGAGAGAAAATCGCGAAGCACTCCGGCGAATCGGTCGACGTTGGCCTCGTCGAGGGCGGCGTCCACCTCGTCGAGCACGCAGAAGGGGCTCGGCCGCGACTTGAAGATCGCCAGCAGGAGCGCCACGCACGTCATCGTCTTCTCGCCGCCGGACAGGAGCGAGATGCTCCGCGGCTCCTTGCCGGGGGGCCGCGCGACGATGTCGACCGCCGTCTCCAGCAGGTCCACGCCCTCCTCGAGCTGGATGTCGGCCTGGCCGCCGCCGAACAGCCGCTCGAACAGCTCGCGAAAGTGGGTGCGGACGGTCTCGATCGTCTCGCCGAGCCGCCGCCGGCTCTCCTCGTCGATGCGCTCGATGAGCTGTTCGATCGACTGCCTGGCCTCGGCGACGTCCGCGAGCTGGGTCTCGAGCGTCGCCAGCCGTGCGGCCAGCTCCTCCGACTCGCGCAGCGCGTCGAGGTTCACCGAGACGTACGTCGCCACCTTCCTCCGCAGCTCCTCGATCTCGCGGTCGAGTTCGTCCCGGTCGTCCGGTACCGCGGGCTGGTCGGCGGCGACCCCATCGGCGGAGCCGTGCTGATCCGGGTGCTCGTCCCTGTCCCCGGGCTGGTCGATGTCGATGTCGTACTCGTCGCGCACCCGCTCCACGATGCGTGCCCGACGGTGCCGGGACTCGCCCGCCTCGAGGTCGTGCCGGTGCGCCTCCTCGCCCAGCCGGCCCACGAGCGTGCGCAGGGCGTCGAGCTCCTCGGCCACCGCGAGCCGGCGGGCCTCGATCGACGCGGCGGCGGCCTCCGTCCTCGCGAGCGACTCCGTCGAGCGCTCGAGGGCGTGGACCGCCTCGGCGTGGGCCGCCGTGGTCGCGAGCAGATCGAGATCGTGGGCGGCGAGCGCCGCGGCCGCGACATCCACCAGGCCGCGGGCGGCATCGACGTCGGCCGACCGGTCGCGGGCGGTGGTGGCGAGCGTCTCGCGAGCATCGTGCTGGCGGGCGAGCCGCTCGCCGCTCGTCGCCCGCTCGATGCGGAGTCGCTGGATCTCGTCGCCGATCGCATCGCGAGCCTCCGCGATCGACCGGCAGGCGGCGTCGGCGGTGGCCACGTCGCGGGCGGCAGCCTCGATCGCGTGGACGGCCTCGTTCGCGGCCTCCTCGGCCTCGTGCAGGAGTCGCGTCTCCTCGGTCGCCTGCTGCTCCCGGGCGCGCCAGCGTGCCTCGGCGCCCGTGACGAGCGACTCGACGGCGGCCTGTTCACGGACGGTCCGTTCGAGTTCGTGCCGCGACGTCGCGATCGTCTCCGCGGCACGCGATCGACGGGCCTGGGCCTCGCGGATTCCCGCGCGGAGGTCATCGACCTCGACCTGCAGCCCATCGAGGGTCCGCTGCGCGGCTTCGGCCGCCGCGAGGCAGGCCGCCTGCCGGCGCTCGAGTGCGCGGAGCTCGGCGCGCTGCGCGACCAGTCCGACCCCGGCCGGGCCCGCGCCGATGTCGAGCGATCCGTCGGCGCCCACGCTCGCGCCGCTCAGGGCCAGGAAGAGCGTGTGCCGAGGAACCTCGCCGAGCAGGGCGACGGCGTCGCTCGGGCGTTCGACCACCCACACATGGGCGAGCAGGGCCTCACGCACCCGGGCCGTGATGCCTCCTTCGTCGGGCGGGGCGGTGGGCGCTTCGGTGGCGGAGAGCAGCCGATCGAGCCGTCCGACGACGCCGGGCCGGCCCTCGAGCGCCGGTGAGGCGTCCCGCGAGGTGTCGCGTTCGATGGTGACGAGCTTCACCCGTCCTCCGGCCGCGCGCGCATCGCCGGCCTCCGCCGCGGTGTCGTGCCATCGCACCACGTCGGCGAGCGACCCGACCACGAGCCCTTCGGCGCGGGCGCCCAGCGCGAGATCGACGAGCCGCGCCCAGTCCTCGCCCGCGACCAGGAGATCGGCGACGGGCCCCAGCAGCCCCGGAACACCGTCGTCGGTCGCCGCGAGCAGGCCGCGTGCGGCGTCCGACAGTCCCTCATGACGCGTGACGAGATCGTGCAGCAGCGACGCCCGCTCGCGGCAGGCCTCGTACGCGGCGCGGCGGTCGGCGAGGTCCCCCCATGCGGTCTCGAGCGCCTCGAGTGCGGACCGCTGTGCCTCCTCGAGCGCGGCCAGATCGGCGGCCGCCTTCCGCAGCGTCATCTCGAGCACGCCCAGGCTTCCCTCGCAGGCGGCACGGGCCTCGGCCAGACGCGCGGCGTGTCCGCGCGCGGCGTCCAGATCGACGCGCGCCGCCTCCACGGCCTGCCGGGCCGCCTCGGCGCGCTCCGCGGACCGTTCGCGCGCCGCATCGAGACGCAGTCCCCGGCGCCGCGCCTCGTCGAGCGCTCCGGCCGCCGCGGCGAGACGCTCCCGCAGATCGGACGCCTCGTGGTGCGAACCGTGGGCCGACCGCTCGAGAGCGGTGAGGCGGTCGTCGAGTTCCCCGATGCGCTCGGTGAGCGCCGCTGCCGCCGTGTCGGCGGAGGCCACCGCGCGCTCCGCCGCCCAGGCTTCGCTTCTCGCGACCCGCATGCCCTGGCGAGCCACCTCGGCCGCGCGCTCGAGGTCTCCCCGACGCGCACGGGCCATCGCCAGGGCCGCCTCCGCTTCGGCCGCCTCGCGCGTCGCGGCGGCGGCAGCCCCCCGTGCCACGGCCGTCGCGGGCATGAGTTCGGTGGCGGACGCCGCCAGGAGCGCGGCCGTCGCCGCCGCCTCGGTGGCGCGTCGCTCCGCGTCCCCGAGCGATTCCCGCACCGCGGTGCGGCGTCCTTCGATGTCCGCGACGGCCGCATCGACGTCAGCGAGGTCGCGCGTCGCTGCGGCGAGTCGCAGCGATCGCAGCCTGTCGGAGAGCTGCCGCCAGCGCTTCGCCCGCGCGGCCTGATGGCGCACGGTCTCGAGGCGGCTGCCGAGCTCACCGGCGATGTCGGCGAGCCTCTGACGGTTGAGTTCGGCACGCTCGAGGCGGCGGAGGGCCTCGGTGCGCCGCGTGCGGAAGCGGCCGATCCCCGCGGCCTCCTCGAAGACCGCACGACGTTCCTTCCCGGACGCGACCAGGAGCGCGTCGACCCGCCCCTGCTCGATCACGCTGTAGGCCTGCGTCGCCGCGCCGGTTCCGGCGAAGAGCTCGCGGATATCACGCAGCCGCGCCGTCTCGCCGTTGACGAGATACTCGCTGTCGCCGTTCCGCTGGACACGGCGCGAGATGCGCACCTCCGGCGTCGACAGCGGCAGGAGTGCCGCCCGGTTGTCGAAGACGAGCGAGACCTCCGCGTAGTTGAGCGGCTTGCGGCTGGTCGAGCCGGCGAAGATGACGTCCGTCATCTCCTTGCCCCGCAGGCTGCGCACGGACTGCTCGCCGAGCACCCACTTGATCGCATCGACCACGTTCGACTTGCCGGAGCCATTCGGCCCGACCACGA
>Ga0214923_10002467_pt1 | contig 24588 bp, 40 predicted proteins | sample LL1510_MetaG_FD_177993 | JGI IMG/M metagenome (GOLD analysis project Ga0214923, IMG submission 177993) | Freshwater microbial communities from Lake Lanier, Atlanta, Georgia, United States - LL-1510 | ecosystem: Environmental > Aquatic > Freshwater > Lake | place: USA: Georgia | collected...
CTGATGTCGATGCTGCTCTCGCTGCACTGAACTACGCTGTGGCAGAGACAGCGACTATCGAGCCGCAGGTAGAGACTGCGACGAGAAAGAAGCCGCTGCGACGAAAGAGAGACTGACGCATGGCGATAACGAACGGCTACTGCACGCTCGCAGAAGTCAAGGCAGCCCTGCGACTCTCTGACGCTATCGACGACACGCTGATCGAGAACTCGATCGAAGGTGCGTCACGCCGCATCGACGGCTACTGCGGCAGGTTCTTCTACAAGACTGCTGCGACCGCCGTGCCGCTGTTCGCTCACGATGCCTATCGTCTGATGACCAGCGACATCGCCACCACCAGCGGTCTCATCGTCAAGATCGACGACGCTGGCGACGGCACATACGACACGACGCTGACACTGAACACCGATTACATCGTTGAGCCGACCGACTATGCGATTCTCGGCAGACCGATTCGCACACTCACGATGATCGGCGGCTACACCTTCCCTATGTTCTACCTGCCGACGAACACTGGCGTGCAGGTCACTGCGCAGTGGGGCTGGAATGCTGTGCCAGATGATGTGCGTGAAGCGTGCGTGCTGCTGAGCATCAGACAGTTCGCCAGATACAACGCTGCTCTCGGTGTCATGGCGTTCGCAGACATGGCGATCACGGTGCGTGCCGTCGATCCCGATGTTCGAGACCTGTTGCAGCCGTACAAACTGCTGGGTGTCGCCTGATGCCTGCCACCGTTTCTCAGGTGGCTGATGGTCTGAAAGCACGACTCGCCACGATCTCAGGGCTGCGCACCTTCTCGTATCAGCCTGAGCAGGTGAACCCACCTGTGGCGTTCCCGATTCTTGATTCGGTCGAGTATCACCGTGCGATGCAAGGCGGTAATGTGCAGATGCGATTCACCGTGATGACGATCGTGGGTCGCTATCTCGATCGTGTGGCGCACACGAATCTTGACGGCTATCTCTCTTACAGCGGTGCGACATCTCTGCGTGCAGCGATCGAAGGTGATCGCACACTCGGCGGTGTGGCACAGACGCTCGTGCTCGACTCTGGTGCGTCGGTCGGTTCGCTCACTGTTGCGGAAGCAGACTTCCTGTCTGTATCATTCTCGGTGCTAGTTCACGCATAGGCAGGAACGATGACCACATACAAGATCACCAGCGACACTACGACACTTGGCAAGCAGGGTGACACGGTGAGCGCAGATGCTCTCGCAGGTCTCAATGTCGATGCACTCGTGAGCGCAGGTCACATCGAACCTGTTAGCATCGGCAGGAAGCAAGACAAGAAAGAGCAGGAATAACCGACATGGCACAGATCGTTCTCACTGACGCAAGCATCACTATCAACTCGGTCGATCTATCGAGCCGTGCGAATCAGGTGACGATCAACTACGAGAAGGAAGCCGTCGAGACGACAGCCTTCGGTTCGTCTGGTCGCACTTACTCGGCTGGCTTGCAGAACATCACGGTTGACATCGAACTGAATCAAGACTTCGCCGCAGCGAATGTCGAAGCGACCGTGTTCCCGTTAGTCGGTACGAGCACCACGATCGTCGTCAAACCGACGAGCAGCGCAGTCTCGGCAACGAACCCTTCGTACACGATCGCCAGCACCTATCTTGCTGCGCATACACCTGTGAACGGGTCGGTTGGTGAACTCGCCACGACATCGCTCTCATTTCAAGGCGGCACACTTACGAAGGCGACTACCTGATCTCACACTCTCTGAAAGGGGAAGAGAATGAAACTGCCGCTAACTATCCACTACACGAACGGTGAGAAGCGTGATGTCGTCGCATCGTTCGCAGACTTCGTTCAGTTCGAGCGCACATGGTCTCGCAGCGTGGCACGATTCGAGCACGACTTTCGGCTCACCGATCTCGCATGGCTGGCGTGGTCTGCCGAGTCTCGTGCGAAACGCACCGACAAGAAGTTCGACCCTGACTGGCTCGAAACCGTCGATACCGTCGAACTCGGTGAAGCGCAGGGTGATACCCCTTTGGCGACGACTCAGCCCACTGGCTGATAGCGGCGGTCGCCGTCGAGACGGGTATCTCGCCCGTCGATCTGATCGAGTCGGGCGATGTGATGCTGAATACTATGGTCGCCTACATGAAGAAGCGCAGCGAGCGTCAGCGCAGACGGCGGTGAGTCGTGGCTGAGCCGCAGATTATCGGGCAGCAAGACAACTTCGGTGCGGTGCAGGTGCAGGGTCTGACGCAGTTCATCAAAGACATCAGGGCTGCGAGCGATAAGAAGGCTGCCGATGTGCTGATTCGTGAAGCGAATGAGCGTGTGGCGAAGGTGGTGATTCGTATGGCGAGATCGCTGGCGAACACGAAGCAGGAACGGCGAGCAGCGGAATCGTTAGAGACATCGAGCAGCGTGCAGCAGGTGAAGGTGAGCATGGGTGGCAGGGCTGCGCCGTATGCAGGTGGTGCGAACTTCGGGTCGTACACCGATCTGCGTCGTCTCATCAAAGCACCGAATCAGCGTGGTCGCCGCAGCCGTGCGACGATCGTGCGGCAGGGTGAGAGCATTCTGAAAGTCGCTACCCGTGTCGAGTCGCAGTTCGTGTCACGCTCAGGTCGCACCGTGTCTGCCTTCGAAGGTGGAACACGGGTGAAACTTGCACGCAACTCGTCTGGTGGTCTGCGTGTGATTCGTGGCTGGAATCAGTTCCGTGCGAAGGGTCAAGAGCCGACACGCTATGCGAAGGGTCGAGACCAGTTTCTGTATCGTGCGGTGACGCTGACGCAAGACCAGATCAGTCAGTCGTATCAAGAGTTCATCGACCGCATGATCGGGAAGGCGTTCCCTGACGCATCATCTGGCGATAGTGCTGCTGCGTAGAATCACCGACTATGGCTGAGCGCAAGTTATCCCTAGTCATTCTCGGCAAGGCGACTGGTGCGCTCGCCGCCATGAAGAGCGTCGGTGACGAAGCAGGTGGTCTCGGCAAGAAGATCACAGACCTGCTGCCTTCGTTCAAGACGGTCGCTCTCGCTGGTGCGGCAGCGTTCGGTGCGGTCGCAGCCGCTGCCTTCGGTGCGGCGCAGGCTGCTGCCGAAGATGAACTTAGCCAGAAGAAACTCGCTGACCAGTTGCGCCGCACGACAGGTGCGACCGATGAGCAGATCGCCGCCGTCGAGCAGAACATCAGCAAGCAGATGATGCTCACGGGCGTGACCGACGATGAGTTGCGACCTGCTATGGCGAACCTAGTCAGAGCGACTGGCGATGTCGGCTTCGCTCAGCAGCAGTTGTCGCTTGCGCTCGACATCTCTGCGGCGACAGGCAAAGACTTAGAGAGTGTGTCGCTCGCTCTCGGTAAGGCGTTCACAGGGAATGTCGGTGCGCTCACGAAGTTAGGTGTGCCACTTGATGCGAGCGTCGTGAGATCGAAGAACCTGAGCGAAGTCGTGGCGACTCTGAACACGCAGTTCGGTGGTGCTGCCGCCGACGCAGCAGACACATTCTCTGGTCGGTTGAAGATACTGCAAGTGTCGCTCGGTGAAGCGGTCGAAGGTATCGGCTATGCACTGCTGCCGTTTCTAGAACGGGTGGTGGCGTTCATTCAGGCGAATGTCGTGCCTGTGATTCAGGCGTTCAGTGACACGCTCGCTGGTGGCGGCGGTCTGCGTCAGGCGTTCGTGAACGCTGCTGCGCAGGCTGGCACATTCGGGCTGCAAGTGATCGACGCTCTCGAATCGGTGGCGAAGGCAGTCGTGTCGTTCGGCAATGTCGTCGTCACGATCGGCAAGCCGCTGCTTGTAGTCGTCGGTAATCTTGCCGCTGGTCTCACGCTGCTGGCGACTCTGAACTTTGGCAAGGCAGAGCAGGTGTTCAAGACATTCGAGACTGTGTATCTCGGTCTCGACAAACTGAAAGTGAATGCTGGTGATGTGTCGAAGGCGTTTGACGGCTTCCGTGCATCGGTGAATCAGCAGGCGAAACTGAACGCTGCTCTGGCGACTGGCGATCTCATCTCACGCAAGTATGGTCAGACGACGCAAGGCACGACCGATCTGAATGCGCAGTTCGCTAAGACGCTTGCAGAATTGCAGGGTAAGGCTGGTGGTGCTGGCGGTGCGGTGAAGAAGGCTGCCGACGCAGCGAAGACCTACGGCGATGCGGTGGTGAAGGCTCGTGATGCGACACGCTCGCAGACCGACGCAGCGAAGCAGGTGCAGAAGGCGCAGGGTGATGTCGCCGCTAAGACGAAGGCTGCCGCCGATGCGCAGGCACGGTTCGACACTGTGGTGCGTGGCTTCCCGTCGAATGCGAGAGAGAGCATCGAAGCAAACCGCCGTCTCGCTGATGCGCAGCGTGGCGTGCGTGACGCTGGCTTGCAGGTCGCTGACGCTGTGCGTGGCGTGCAGGAAGCCGAGAAGCGTCTGGCTGATCTGCGTGCGCAGAAGGCTGACGCAGAGAAGGTCGGTGGTGCTGAGCGTGCGCTGGAACGCTCGAAGTACGGTGTGGAAGAAGCGAACTTCCGTGTGGCTGATGCCGAGCGTGAACTAGCCAAACTGCGTCTCGACCCTGAGTCTTCTGCTACCGAGATTCGTCGTGCCGAGATCGCTCTGCTCGAAGCGAAACTCGGTGTGAGCGATGCGATACAAGCGGTCACTGATGCCGAGCGCAGACTGAACGATGAGCGTGACGCTGCGGCGACACCCGATGAGATAGCCGAAGCAGAACGAAATCTGGAACGGGCGAAGTATGCGGTGACTGATGCGCTCGACGCTCAGACTCAGGCGACCGATGAGCAGTCTGCTGCGCAGCAGAACCTGAACGAGATCACCTACGGTGCGGTCGTCGGCTCTGCGATCTACAACGCTGCGCTGAAAGAACTCGAAGATGCGAAGGCTGCTCAGGTCGAAGCGTCTGACTCGCTCGCTGATGCGCTGCGCCGTGAAGCCGATGCGATGCGTGATCTGGTCGAAGCGCAGAAGGCTCTGCTGGCGGTGCAGGGTGCGACGAAGCAGGGTGTGGTGAACCGTGTGCAGGCTGGTCTCGGCGTGACGGTCGGTGCTGCTGGCAGCATCGTCGAGCAGGTCGCAGCCGTGTCTGCGGCGACTGGCTCAGCACCTGTCGCTGGTAGCGGTGTGACGCTGAATGTGACCGCACCGATGTTCACGAATCCCGTCGAGATCGGTACTGAGATCGTTGATGCGCTCGAAGCGTACCTGCGCAGCAACGGCTCGCTGCCGTTCGCCGTCTAGTCATGGCGACGACGCTCGTATTCGGTGAGCAGGTCAGCGTCATCGCTGCGCTCGGTTTCACCGTGCGAGAGTTCACGCTGAACAGCAGCCAACTGAACGGCGACGATGTGCTCGACGGCACGCTCGAAGGCTTAGACATCGCACCGTATGTGCAGAACCTGACTATCAGCAGGGGCAGGTCTGATCAGTTCTCGTCGTTCCGTGCAGGCACTTGCACGATCGTGCTGAACAATAACGACCGCCGCTTCGACCCGATCAACGAGAGTTCGCCGTACTGGAATCCCACGACGAACAGCAGTGGCGTGACACCGAGACGGCGTGTAGAGATAGCGAGTGGCGGCAACACGCCGCTGTTCACGGGTCGCATCACCGACATCGACATCGACTACGACCACAACCTGAGCACCTGCACGATCAGCGCATCAGACGACTTCGTGCTGCTCGCCAGCACCTTCACGGGCAGCGACATCACACCGCCAGCAGAACTGTCGGGCGCACGAGTGACGAGCATTCTCGATCTGCCAGAAGTGAACTTCCCTGCTGCGACTCGCAGCATCGACACGGGTGTGGCTGCTCTCGGTGCGTATCAGATAGATGCGAACACGAACGCTGCCGCCTATCTGCAACGGGTAGCGGAAGCCGAGCAGGGTCTGTTCTATGTCGCCGCTGACGGCACGCTCACCTTCACCGATCGTGTGACGAGTTCGTTCGCATCACCCGTCGCCACCTTCACCGACACGGGCAGCAACATTCCGTACATCGGACTGGCGACGATCTACGGTCAAGAGTTTCTCTACAACCGTGTGCAGACGCAGACCGAGACGGGTGCGGTACAGACCGCCGATGATGCGACGAGCCAGACCGAGTTCGGTGTCAGCACGCTCGCTCTCGACGGGCTGCTGCTCGCCAGCGACTCCGCTGCGCTGACGCTCGCAGACAAACTGCTGGCTCTCTACAAGCAGCCCGAATACAGGTTCGACGACTTGCAGGTGCTGGCATCGACTCTGAGTTCTGGCAACCGCAACCTGCTGATGAGTCTCGACATGGGCGATGTCATCACCGTGACCAGAACCTTCTCGACTGGCTCGCCTGCGAGCGTGTCTGACGACTATGCGATCGAACGCATCACGCATCAGATCACACCCGACAGGCACACGGTCACGCTCGGTCTGTATGTCGCTGATCTGGTGAACGCCTTCATACTGAACGATGCCGTGTTCGGGCGGCTCGACGAACAGAACGCCGTGACCTGACCTGTTAGGCTGAGCCGCAACTATGGCTATCACTGGAACGAAACTGTGGGCGAGTGGTGATGTAGTCACCGCCGCCGATGTGAATCAGTATCTGATGCGTGGCGTGAAGGTGTTCGCTAATGCGGCGACTCGTGACGCTGCCTACGGTGGTGCTGGCGAACCGACGCTCGAAGAAGGCGAAGTGTGCTATCTCGTCGATACGAATCAAGTGCTCGCCTACACTGGTGCTGCGTGGTCGCCCGTAGGTGACGACGCACCCGACAGCGATCAGATCGTGCTGGCATCAGCAGTGTTCATCTAGGAAGGCTCAGACATGGCGACATTCAGCAAGATCAAACTCAGCGGCTCGACTGACGGCAGGCTCATCAAGGTGGCTGCGACTGCGACGGCTGGCACGACGATTCACACAGGCTCATCGACGACGACGACGATCGACGAAGTATGGCTGTATGCGGTGAACTCGGATACGACCGACCGCAAACTCACGATCGAGTTCGGCGGTACTTCGTCGCCTGACGATCTCATCGAGCAGACGATCACTGCCGAGTCAGGTCTGCTGCTGGTGGTGGCTGGGCTGATCATCGTCGGCAACGCCACGCCGCTTGTCGTTCGTGCGTTCGCCGCTACTGCGAATGTCGTGCTGGTCGGCGGTTATGTGAACCGCATCACCGCATAAGGTTCGCTGTATGCGTTTCGGTGAGCGCACACGCTCAGGCACATCAGTATCAGGGTGGACTAAGCGAAGTGCTGGTAAGCAGACGCTTGCTGTTGAGTACCTGCTTGTTGCTGGTGGTGGCGGTGGTGGTGGCGGTGCGGACGTATACAGCATCGGTTCTGGTGGCGGCGGTGGTGGCGGCGTGAAGACAGGTAGCGGCATCATCGGCAAGACGACCTACACGGTGGTCGTCGGTGCTGGCGGTGCGGCAGCGAACAGCAGACAGACTGTCGGCTATTCGGGTGGTCAGTCATCGTTTCTTGACAGCGTTATGGGCGGTGGCGGCGGTGCTATTTACACGGTGAACGGTGGCAACGGTGGTTCTGGTGGCGGTGCTGGTGCGGCAAATGCTACGGGCGGCGGTTCTGGCGGAACAGGTGTAAGCGGTCAAGGCAACAATGGTGGCGAAGAAGGAACTACGGCTGGTGGTGGTGGTGGTGGTGCTGGTGGCACAGGTAGCAACGGTTCTGGTGCTACAGGCGGCAACGGTGGTGCGGCTACGACGAACTCGTACACAGGTTCATCTATCTCGTATGGCGGCGGCGGCGGTGGCGGTGCTTACAGCAACGGTACGGGTGGCACGGGCGGCACTAACGCAGGCAACGGTGCTGGGTCAAATATCGGAACAGGCTCTAATGGTACGGCAAATCGTGGTGGCGGCGGTGGTGGCACTTACAACACAACTTCATACAGCGGCGGTTCAGGTCGTGTCGTCGTGCGCTGGCTCAAAACAGATGCGGCAGGTTTGACCATTACAAGCACAGGCACTACTACGACAGGTGATAGCGGTGCGTCAAACGAATACACCTACATTGCGTGGGATAGCACAGGCACATTGGTGGTGGCGTAATGGCACACTTCGCAAAGGTCGAGAACGGTATCGTGCGTGAAGTCATCGTCGTCGGCAACGCCGACGCACCAACGGAAGCCGCAGGCAAAGCGTTTATCGCCGCTTGTGGTATCGCTGGTGAGTGGGTGCAAACTTCGTACAACAGCAACTTTCGTGGGAAGTTCGCTGGCATTGGCGACACCTACGATGTCGAGAATGATGTGTTCGTAGCACCTGCCACCGAAGTAGCCGAATGACCACGAAAGTAGGCGATCGACGATGAACGAACAGACGAAACAGATGCTGCTCTCATACGCACGCAGCGCACTGTGCGCAGTCGCAGCGGTCGCAGCGACAGGGAACTACGACATCGACGATCTGGCGAAGGCAGCAGTCGCAGCACTCATACCGCCGCTACTCAGGTGGGCGAACAGCGGCGACAAAGCATTCGGGCGTGGTGCGTGAAAGCACGCCGATACACAGGCACTGCTGACGGCGTAGCCGCTGGTCGCAGGGCTGGCATGACGGCGTTCATCAGAGAGATCGAGACACGCAGCAGCGGTGCGCTGTGGAATAACGGCGACTATGTGGTGCGTCAGATGCGTGGCAAAGACTCGCTGAGCGTTCATGCGACGGGTCGAGCCGTCGATCTCTCGTACCGTCATGTGCGTGGCACAGGCAAGGGTGATGCGACTCGTGGCATTCCCGAAGGCGGCAGGAAGCAGGCGATCTGGTGGTCTCGTCTGCTCATAATCAACGCCGACCTGCTCGGTGTCGAACTGATTCTCGACTACTTCCCTGAGCCGTATGGTCGTGGCTGGCGGTGCGATCGCAGAGACTGGATACGGTACGAAGTGCCGACGATCTCTGGCGCACCGAAGGGTGACTGGCTGCACATCGAACTGTCACCGAGCATGGCTGACGACGCAGCCGCAGTGCGCAGAGCATTCACCGAGATAGTGCTGCCGAACTAGCCTGTGACCTATGAGCACGCCCGTCATCGTCGCTCTCATCACGGGTGCGTTCGCCATAGTGGTCGCACTGATTCAGTCGGCACGCCGTGAGAACCGTGACGATCATGCGACGGTCGCAGAGAGCCTGCGCCAGATTCACAAAGATGTGCATCGTGTCGGTGAGAAGGTAGATAGACACATCGAGTGGCACGCCGAAGGGGGCAGCAGTGGCAGGTTTAGCCGATCAGATCAAGGGTGAACCGTTGCAGACGGGTGGCGTGAAACGCCGCCGCATCTGGCAAATCGCTGCGCAACTCGACGACGAAGACAGGGCTGCGTTCGTCGCCGCACTGAACGACCCGAACACGCCTGCTCGCAGCATCGTGAGAGCACTGGCGAAGCGTGACATTCCGCTGAGCGAGTCGTGCATCAGCATCTATCGGTCAGGCGGCTATGGCTCGACTCTCTGACGACATCGCCAGCAGCGGCGGCGAGCAGCAGCGCATCGAGACTGCCCGTCTGCGTCGTGAGCGTGACGCTGCGACGAGCGAGAACCTGCGGCTCACGCAGAAGGTGGAAGAGTTGCAGCGCACTCTCGATGTGGTCGAGCGTGTCGAGTCTGCACGGCTCGCACCCGTCGAGTGGCTGACACCGAAGAAGCCCGTGAAGCAGTCGGCTGCGACACTGATGCTGATGCTCTCTGACCTGCATCTCGATGAAGTGGTCGAGCCGTCTGAGATCGACGGGCTGAACGCATACAACCGTGAGATCGCCGTGCTGCGTCTGCGTAAGACGATCGAGAACACGGTGAAACTGAGCCGGCATTATCTCGCTGGCGTGAAGTATGACGGCTGTGTGGTGCTGCTCGGCGGCGACATCTTCTCTGGTGACATTCACGAAGAACTGTCTGAGACGAACGAAGACACGATGCTCGGCTCGCTGCTCTACTGGGCGCAAGAGATCGCATCGGCTCTCGACCTGCTCGCCACAGAGTTCAGGCGTGTTCATGTCGCAGCGGTCGCAGGTAATCACGGGCGCACGACCCGTAAGCCGAGAGCGAAACTGCGTGCTCGCACGAACTTCGACTGGCTGCTGGCGAAGATGCTGGAACGGCATTTCGCTGGCGACAAGCGGCTGACATTCGATGTGCCTGAGTCGAGCGATGTGCTGGTGCGTGTCTATGACTCGGCGCATCTGCTGACGCACGGCGATCAGGCGCACGGCGGTGGCGGCATCGGCGGTATCTATCCGCCGATCATGCGGCTGCGAGCACGGAAGGCGCAGCGGTATCTCGCAACGGGTCAGTCGTTCGGCACGCTGTGGCTCGGTCACTGGCATCAGTATCTGCCGTCGCCGTCGCTGATCGTGAACGGGTCGATGAAGGGTGTCGATGAGTACGCCTTCGTGAATAACTTCGGCTACGAGCCGCCGCAGCAGGCTCTCGCTGTGGTCGTGCCTGAGAAGGGAATCACGCTGCAAGCACCCGTGTTCTGTGTCGATCGGAAGCGAGAGAAGTGGTGAGTGAGATCGAGCGCACGAGAGTGCTGGTTGTCTGGCATGATGCTCACACGGTGAGCAGCGGCTGGTGCGAACTGTCTGATGTCGATGATGAGCCGTGCAAGGTTGAGACGCTGGGCTGGCTGCTACCTAATCAGAAGGCTGGTCATGTGGTGGTGGTGCAGTCGATCACTGATGATGACGGTCTCGACTCTGTGCTGTGTATCCCTGTGGGCATGGTGCAGTCGGTGTCTGTAATCTGAGCAGCACGCTCGTGTAGTCGCTTCCCCTTCGGCACGCACGGGCTGGTCGGGTCGGGCGCAGCGTCTGCTGCGCTCGGCTCGGCTACTCAGCGCAGGCGTGGGTGCAGCGCACCGCAGGCGCAGTGTGTGGCGGTCGGCGGTATGTCTGCTGCGCACGACCAGCACGCTGACGGTCGCAGCGATTTGCGTTGCGCTCTCGGCACGAAGCCTGTGTCGTGCTGCTGGGTGACATGGCTCATGTGGTCGATCACTCGCTCGAATCTCTGACCGCAGTGCAAGCACTCGTACTTCATCTCATGCACCTGCCTGCTCGGTGACGATGATGTGCCGCTTCGAGAAGTAGCAGCGGCGATACGAGCGTGCGGTGTGTGCATCGAGATACGCCGTCGCTGGTCGATAGATGTCGCTGGCGTAATCCCACATCTGTTCGCCGTCGCTCGTCGTCAGCCCTGTGTCGATGATTTCGATCGGCTGAGCGAACTGCTGCTCGACTGCTGCGGCGAATCGTGCGAGATACTTCTGCGCCGTGCGGTAGGTCTGGTGGCTGGTCGAGTTATCCCAGCAGGTCGGGCGACCGTCGAGCAGTAGGGTCGGCGTGTAGTAGTGGTAGCCGCCACGATGATCGACTGTGATTCTGGCGATGCCGTATGTGCGCTGCATCGTGAGCGCACCGATGTCTCTGCTCATGTCATTACCAGCCTGTCGGTGTCACATCACCGAAGAACACTTGTCTGATGTGTTCCCATTTCTGATCGCATCGCTCAGTCAGGTATGTGTCGATGCCGTAGTCTCTCTCATACATCGACAGATCGTTCAGAGTGAGCGAGACCCGATGACGCTGCTGATCACTCGCCCATGTGGGGTGTGCGTTGATGATGCGCCAGCGACGATCAAACATTTCAGTCGTGAAGTGCATGTCACGCCTGCACTTTCTTGAACTTGTAGGCAGGCTGCCACCTGAGACCGCCGTCTGGTGAGTCGCCACCTTCTTTGCCGTTCGCCCAGCGAATCAGAATGATCTGCTGACCGACCCACGAAACACATTCGTAGGGTGCGCTGCTCAGAACGCTCTGCTCACGGATCGTGAGTTCTTTCTTGCGTGTCACGGCGATGACTGTGCCGATCGGTGACTCGTCGCTGTATGCGTTCGCATACTGCACTCGGTCGCCTTTGGCGTGCTCGATGGTCAGGTCATACTGCTTGCGCAGATACTGCGGCACATGATTCGGAATCGTCGTCATCTCACGCATCTGCTTTCGTGTAGTGCTCGTGAGCCATGATGCATTCGTCGCACCATGCGGTAAAACCTGCGCCACGCTTGGCTCGTATCCATGCTGCGAGTCGTCGCCTGTTCGAGTCCTGAATCATGCCTGCGTTGTACCACTCACGCTTCTGCGCATCGAAGTGGTCGCAGTAGATGACCCACTTGCCGCCGTCGCTGGGGCATTCTGCGACTTCGACATCGCTCACTCGTGTGAGATAGATCGGTGTCTGCGTCTCGTGTGCTCGGCTCATGTCTGTTCCCTTCTCTGTGGTCATACCCCCACCCTATCAGACATCTGGCTAACTTGCGCAAATAGGCGAAATGCCTAGCAAATAGAGCACTTTCGGGCAGAGTATCCCTGTCACACCCCTGCGTCAGCATGAGCGTCACATCACCACCAGAAGGGAACACGAATGACCACCACCGATCTCTACATCATTGAGAAACCGCCGCACGGCTCTCTCGACTGGCTCATGCGACGACACCGAGACGCAGCAGGCAGATGCGTGCTCGGCGCATCAGACGCACCAGCACTCGTTGATGTCTCACCATTCACGAGCCGTGCCGATCTGTTCCACAGCAAGAGCACCACACCGAAGGTGAGCGAAGGAACTGCTGCGATGCAGGTCGGGAACATTCTCGAACCTGCGCTCGTCGCAGAACTCGGTCGCAGACTCGGTGCGACGATGCACACACCGAACTCGATGTATCAGCGAGATCGCTTCATCGTGTCGCTCGACGCTCTCGCACTAAGCGAAGGCAAGCCAGCGGTCGTCGGTGAAGTGAAGACGACACGCAGGCATCGCATCGAGACGATCGAAGATGTGCCAGCCGATTACCTGTGGCAGTGCTGGGCGCAGATGCTTGTGCTCGACCGACCCGTGTGGCTCATCGTGCTCGACAAAGACATGAGCATCAGCACGCACGAGATACCACGCAACGAAGAAGCACTTGACATCTTGCGTCGTGACTCGCAGGCGTTCTGCACTGCGGTCGATGAGCGTGACGCTGCGCTGCTCGCAGACCTGTCGCAGCAGATGACGGTCGAGCAGATCGCAGAACTGTACCGACCACCGCAACCGATCGAGCGTGCGCTGACCGTCGATGAGTATGCGTGGATTCGTGAACTCGCTGACGCACGAGACTTGAAACGGCAGGCAGAGCAGATAGAGCAGGCGGCGAAAGACCACATCGCTCGCATCATGCTTGACGCAGAGATCGCAACATTCGACGGGCGAAAGGTGCTCACATGGCGTGAGCAGGCTGGTCGCTCGTCGCTCGATGTGGCGAGTCTGCGAGAAGCACACCCTGCACTCGTCGCAGAGTTCACTATGCAGGGGTCACCGAGCCGTGTGATGCGGCTCTCAAACACGAAGGGGAATACGCAATGAGTTTCGACCTGAGCAACTATGTCGATGTGCCGACACGCATCAGACAACTACGAGAGAAGCACCCACACGCAGTGCTGCGACCGTACAACCCTGCCGAGCCGTTCCGCATCGTCGAGATCGGTGGTCGTGAGTTCATCATCTACACAGCCGTGTGCTACCGTACGCCAGACGACCCGATGCCTGCGATCGCAGTCGCAGCAGAGCCTGTCATCGGCTCTTCGTCGTTCACTCGCAACAGCGAAGTGATGAACGCCGAGACTTCGGCGTGGGGCAGGTGCATCATGGCTGCGCTCGCAGTCGATGAGCCGCACATCGCCAGCCGTGAAGAAGTGCAGAACCGTCGCAACGACGATACTGCGAAACTCACCGAGCAGATCGTGCGTGATGTGTTCCCTGAGTCGCAGACCGTCGAGCCGCACCCTGCCGCACATCAGCCGTCTGGGTCGCAGAAACTCGCTGCCGTGGCATCGGTGAAGCAGCAGAACCTGATCAAGAAACTGAGCCGTGAACGGCAGATTGCTGACCTGCACGCCCATGCGAGCGATGTGCTGAACCGTCAGGTGGATTCGCTGACGACGCTCTCGACGAAGGAAGCGTCGAAGGTGATCGAGTCGCTGATGAACGGCGGCTGAGCGTGGCGTATCGAGAGTTCGAGTCGGCGCAGAGTCTGCTGCGTGAGCAGCAGGCTGCGCAGCGGCTGTCTGCGCACTGGCATGGTCGCATCGTGCCAGCAGAGCAGTACGAGTCGTTCGACCGCAGGCTGCTGAACGATGACGGCACGACTGCTGCTCTCGTCGAGATCAAGTGGCGCAACTATCCGATCGAGTTCATGGTCGATCACGGCTATCTGCTCAGCATGAGCAAGGTGAAGTCTCTGCGTGCTCAGGCGAAGCAGCGCAGATGCGTGCCGCTGGTCATGGTCGTGCTCAGCGATGCCGACTTTCTGCTCGATCTCAGAGACGAGACGAGCCAGAGCGTGCGACGGCTGCCGATGAACGACCGCTACTACGATGAGCGCACAGGTGAGACACTGATGCGTGACGAGTGGCTGATCTGTTTCTCGGTCGGCAGATTCATACCGATCGTCGCACTGCCGAGCCTGCTGTGAAGCAGTGGCGCAGACTCGCTGCGTGTCTCGGCGCAGACGGCAGCATCTTCTTCCCGACTCAGCGCAAGTTCAGTGCTCGCACATGGCGACCAGCACGAGCGATCTGCGAGACCTGCACGGTGCGTGAAGAGTGTCTGGCTATGGCTCTCGCCGTGCGTGAGACAGAAGACCGCTGGGGTATGTTCGGCGGCATGACACCGAGCGAACGCAGGGTGCATCGACGCACGATACGGCAGCAGCAGCGATGACGCAGCGGTTCATCTCATACGGTGGCGGCGTGCAAAGCACTGCGCTCATCGTGCTCGCAGTGACTGGTCGCATCGAGCCAGTCGATGCAGCACTGTTCTGCAACACGGGCGACGACTCTGAGCACCCTGACACACTTCGATTCGTGAGAGAGATCGCCGTGCCGTATGCACGAAGTCATGGTCTGCCGATACATGAGATTCAGCGAGTGACGAAAGGCGAGCCGCAAACGCTATGGGGTCGCATGATGAATCACACAAGAGACAGTCTGCAAGAACCGATTCCCGTGTACGGCTGGAAGGGTGCGCCGATGTCACGAGCCTGCACGGTCGATCACAAGATTCTGGTGCTGAAACGGTGGCTGAAACAGAACTGCGAGACGCTTCCAGTCGAGACGCTCATCGGTATTTCGGTCGATGAGATAGAAAGAGCGAAGACTGGCGAATCTGACTATGAGATTCGTCGCTATCCACTGCTCGATCTCGGAATGAACCGCACAGACTGCGCCAAAGTAATCAGCGATGCTGGTCTGCCCGTGCCGCCGAAGTCATCGTGCTTCTTCTGCCCGTTTCATTCGTTGCTCACATGGTCTGAACTTCGCCGTGATCGACCCGATCTGTTCGAGAAGGCGGCGCAACTTGAAGATGTGCTGAACGAGCGTCGAGCGAGACGAGAGAAACCGCCCGTGCATCTGACACGCAAACAGCAGCCCCTTCGTGATGCGATACCGATAGCGCAAGACTCGCTCTTCGCAAGTGATGAAATGGAAGGTCAGTGCGACGGCGGCGTGTGCTTCGTATGATCGATGCTGACGATCTGCCTGACCCTGAGAGCATCAGTCTCGGTGAGCCGCTGAACGAGTCGTATGGTGCGATCTGTGCGATGCTCACCGAGCACATGGTCGATGCCGACAGGCTGAACCGCTGGCTCATCGGGCTGATACTCGTCGCTCTCGACCACATCGATGCGAGCGATGTGCCGCTGGTCGATGCGCTCGAAGTCGTCAGCGAGATGAACTATGCAGACATGGCGATCGCAGGTTTCGATTCGATGAACACGCTGGTCGCAGTCGTGAAGAAAGAGAGAGAGCGTGGCAGACGAAAGAAAGGGTGAGTGCGAAGGCAGGCGTGATCGCTGCACGCTCGGTGACGGCTGCCCGAAGTTCGGGCTGCTCGGTCGCCAGTCTCGTGACGGTGCTCGACGGGTGAAAGGCTGCGGCGACCCTGTGGCTCGTGGCAGACGGAATCGGGCGAAGGGTGACGGCAAGGCGAGACGAGCGAGAAAGATGCTCGGCATCGCTGGTGCGAACACTCGTCACGAAGAGTTGTGGGGTGGTGCGCTGCGTGTCGAGATCAAGGCTGGTGCTCAGATCGAGCCGATAGCGACCCGATACCGCACTGCTGAGCAGCAGTCTGAGCAGCATCGTGCTCTCGGTGATGTGCGTGCGTTCGTTCTGGTGGCGATGCCTGACGGTGAGAGCGACGGGCTGGCAGTGATGCGGCTATCGGCGTTCTCGCAGATCATCGCACTGCTGAGAGACACAGGGCATCTCTAAGAAAGGCGAAGGGGAATGAGTATCAGACTGATGACATGGGTGTGGGCGAACTCGCCGTACAGCGGTGAGCGACTGCTGCTGCATCTCGCTCTCGCAGACTTTGCCAACGATGACGGCGTGTGCTTCCCGTCGCACGGCACGCTGGCGAAGAAGGCTCGATGCTCGACAGGGTGGGTCTCGCAGACGATCAAGCAGATGATCGCAGACTCGCTCATCGAAATCGTCGAGCCTGCTGGTCAGGGTCGTGGCAAGGTAGGCAGATACCGACTGCTGAAAGGTCTCACAGAGTGTGACCTATCCGAGCCGATAGGTCTCACTTCAAACGCAGTTAGGTCACACTCTGATGCATCTCTCTCTACTTATCTGAACCGTAATGAACCGTCAGATACTCAGAGCGACTTCGAACGACTGTGGAAGTGCTATCCACGCAAGACGGCGAAAGGTGTCGCACGCCGATCGTTCGAGCGTGTGATGCAGCGCAGCGATGCGCCGACCGTCGATGCTCTCGTCGCAGCCGTAGAGCGATACGCAGCACAGTTCACCAGCGGCAAGACCGACATGAAGTTCTGCGCACATCTCGCCACATGGCTGAACGGCGAACGGTGGCTCGACGAGACGACGAGCAGCGATCAGCCGCAGCCGCAGGTATCCGCTGAGATACGCACCGCAGAGAATCTCGCTGCCGCATACGCACACACACGACGCAGCGAAGCCGACCTAGTAGAGTCGGTCGCACCGTACTCGCCTGCTGCACAGACCGCAGCACTCGCACTCTTCCGAGCCATGAAAGCAGGCACGCCATGACCAGACTCTCAGCCTTCGCATTCACTCTCATCATCTCGCTGCTCGGTGTCACCGCCGCACAGTCATACAGCGATCACCAGATCGCTGACATACCGCCCACGACTGGCAGCACGGTGACATCGAGCAGCACCCTGCCGAGCACCACCACGACGAGCACCGTGCCTGCACCCCCTGATGCACGATGCCCGATGTGGTGGTCGCTCGCACGCAGCGTCGGCTTCACCGATGAGCAGATGCCGACACTCGACCGCATCATGTTCGTCGAGAGCAGGTGCGATGAGACGCAACTGAACGCCACCGACCCGAACGGTGGCAGCATCTCGCTCACGCAAATCAACCGCTTCTGGTGTCTGCCGTCTCGCTACTATCCGTCTGGCTATCTGCAAGCGGTCGGTGTGCTCACGACCTGCGACGATCTCTGGCAGCCTGAGATCAACTTGCGTGCTGCGCTCGCTCTCGTCAAATACAGTCGCAGTGTCGGTCTCGACGACTGGCATCAGTGGGCGTGGCTCTGAGATGTCGCCACAGCGTTTCTCGTGCGATGTGGTGCGTCATCTGCGCTCTGTCGGGTGCTCGCTGGGGTCACCGTTTCGGGCTGCTCTCAGAGCGTCTGCCAGAACTAGTAGGCATCTGAATAATGGTTATTTGCTAGGGAATCTGACGATTTGACACATCTAGCCAGATGGGTGCTATGATGTAGGTATGACCACAACGAAGGGAACCCACATGATTACCACCACACACACACTCACGACGATCGACGGCATGACCGTCGATGCGATCAGCGATGCCGCATGGCGGCAGTCAGTCGAGCAGCAAGAGAAGAACGCCAAGTTCTCTCGTGACGATGCTGCTCACAACGGCGGCTGCAAGATGTGCGGTCGCAAGATGAGCCGCAAGGCAGCCGAGAACGCATGGCACATTCACATGACGATCTACGGCGATCTCGTACCGATGAATGCAGACATGGGCGATAACTCACAAGGCTGGTTCCCAGTCGGCAGCGAATGCGCCAAGATGATTCCACTCACGCACCGTGCAAAGACAGGTGCGTGACATGAGCCGAGATACGAAGACCGCACTGCGTCGAGTTAGTGCCGACATCAGAGAGACATTGCGACAGGCAGCCGCAGCAGTCGATGCAGGCGACTGGCAGCAGGCTGAGCAGTTCTATCTCGAAGCATCAGCACTGGCATCATCAGCAGCCGAGAGCGCAGAACGCAACGCAGAGAAGGCAGGTGCGTGATGTCTGACGCAGCAGCACAGGTCGCAGCAGCGATCGAGACGCACGGCGTACCGAAGTGGGTGAGCGTCGTGCCGATGAGCGTGCGCCGACAGGTCGCAGCAGAGACAAAGCGGCAACTGCTCGCCGCTGCACGAGTCAGCGAAGGCTGGTCACGGCAGAGCGACGGCAGACTCGTCTTCGGCAGGCTCGACGCACGAGACACGCTGCGCCAGTGGGCGACACAGAACATCTTCGCCGTGCTCACCGTGCGAGAGATCGCAGAGCAGGCAGGTGTGCCGCAGTCGGCGGTGCGCACGATGATCTCTGAGCGTGGCGACATCTTCCGTAAGAGCGACGGGCGCACCTATGAAGTGCGTGATGCGAACGCAGACCGACAGGCAGACAAGCGATGACTGCCACACAGATCGCATCGGCAACCGCCGATACGAATACCACCAGACACAAAGGGGATACACGAATGAACAGGGAAGAGATACATCAGCGAGATGTGCGGCTGCTCACCAGCCGCATCGACGACGATGAGATGCGACCAGAGATGATCGACATCAGCCACATCTATGCGACGGTGCGACTGCATCTGGTCGCAGCGATCAACGGGCTGCGAGACATCGACGGCTACTCACTCGACGACAGCGCAACCTACGACGAACTGCGAGACGATCTGCGGCAGATGCTGCGAGCACTGCGCAGCGACGAGATCGCTCTGCTCGAAATGTGCGGCAACATGAACGAGTCGATAGAAGCGGCACAGTCGCCCACCGTGCAAGACGGCAGCAACTTGTTCGCAAATGCGAACGATGCGACCGTCTCAGGCATGAGCGACACGGCACTGCTCATCGCTCTCGACGGGAAGGCTTACTAATCATGGCGACGAAGAATCGGCGCATTGAAGCCGACCTGATCACGACTGAGCAGCCCGTGCGTAGCGACTACGCACTGATGCAGGTCACACTGACGCTCGCCGTCGAGACCTACTTCTGCGACGAGCACATGGCACAGGCGCATGAAGCAGCGATCGAAGATGTGCTCGCACGCTTCGAGCCGCTGGTCGTCGAGTCCGAACTAATCGGCTCGCAGGTCATCGTGCTGCACAGCGAGTTCACGCCACTCGGTCTCACAAAGCAGGTGCGCTCGTGAACACATGGTCTGACGCATTCTCGCTCATCTGCATAGCGATCGCATTCTTCTGCGCAGGCAGACTCTGGGGCTACGAGTCTCAGTGGAAGGAAGAAGAACAGCGTGCGGCACGCCGCCGTGCGCATCGACACTCAACGAAAGAGAGACACTAGACATGACCAGAGAAACACTGAGCCACCTGAACACACAGGTGCTGATCGGATTCACCGAGAAGCGTGGCATGGCGTGGCACTACAAGAAAGATGAGCAGGCTGCCGAACCGAATCACTACACAGGTGCGATACCCGTCGCAGATGTGCAGCGCAGACTCTTCTCGTGGCACGCAGTAGCGATGCCGATGCACATCACCGCACCAGACGGCACACGATACGAAGTGCCGAACCGTCAGGCGATCGTGCGAGATGACTCGTGGCAGGTGCTCGGCGTACCGTCGAAGGCGTATCAGCCGCATCAGTACGACGAATGGCTGCTCACGCAGGTGGCGAACCTGCTCGACGACGATCTCAGCATCGGGTCGGCTGGTCTGCTGAAAGGCGGCGCAGTCGCATGGGTGCAGGTCGAGATGCCTGAGAACCTGACGGCGGCAGGGGTCGAGTTCAGACCGCACCTGCTCGCCACGACATCGTTCAACGGTGAGATCGCCACGCTCTACAAGCGCACCTGCACGGTCGTCGTCTGCGACAACACTCGTGCGAAGGCTCTGAGCGAGAGCAGCAACGAGATCAGGGTGAAGCACACGAGCCAGTCGCTGCTGCGTCTCGCTGATGCACGGCAGGCTCTCGACATCGTGCATCATCTCGGTGATGACTTCGCCGCAGAGATCGAGAAACTGATGAGCGTGAAGGTGAACGACCGCAACTTCGACCGCTTCCTGAGCGTGCTCGCACCGTCAGACGACCGTGAGAGCCGCCAGTCGCAGACCCGTGCAGAGAACCTGCGCAACACGCTGCGCCAGATGTGGCAGACCGACATCAGGTGCGCACCGTTCAGGGGTACGGCGTTCGGTGCTGTGCAGACGGTGAACACATGGCGGCAGCACATCAAGCCGACACGCAACGGGCGCAGCATGATCGAGCGCACGATGCTCGACACGCTCACAGGTGTCACCGAACTCGAAGATCGGCAGGTCGCTGAAATGGTGCTGGCGGTCGCACGATGACTAGGCTCACCGTCTCTGAGATAGGGGTAAGTGGTGCGAGACATAGACCTAGCGAACGCAATACACTTTCTGTCACGCATCTCGGTGGGTCGGCTCGACGAAGAGAAACTGATCGACACCGTAGATGCTCTACGGAAGGAACTGGAACGCAGACGACATGAGCGACGGCAACGAAAGAATGGCTGAGATCATCGAGTGGCAGGCACGCTGCTCAGATGCGCAGAACAGCATCGAGCGTCTGCGTGAAGAGCGTGACGCACTGCTCACCACGATCGTCTCATACGGTCAGCGTGAAGATGCTCTCATCGAGCGTGTCACCGAACTCGAAGCGACCGTGCAGCGTATGTCGCAAGAGATCGCACGCCACAGGGCTGACGGCGAACTGTACCCGTGAACGCTCTCGATGTCGTCGTCGTCATCTGGCTCGCCTGCGCTCTGGTGCTCATCGTGACGGTCGATAGGTTCACCCGATGATCGTGCGCTGCATGACCTGCCAGCATCTCGTCGTAGGTTCGAGAAATGCGACGGTCGGGTGCGTTTGCGACCCTGACGCACCGACATGGCTCGCTGTGGTGAACGATGAGCGCATCATCGGTGGCACATACCGCTACTACATACCGCTGCACGCATCGCCAGATGAGTGACGCACGCTGGCGTGTAGAGCACGGCGACTGCCGCACACTGCTACGCACTCTGCCTGATCAGTCGATAGATGCGATCGTGACCGACCCACCGTATGAACTCGGCTTCATGGGCAAGGCGTGGGATTCGACAGGCATCGCCTATCAGGTCGATGTGTGGCGTGAGTGTCTGCGTGTATTGAAGCACGGCGGTCATCTGCTCGCATTCGGCGGCTCACGCACCTATCACCGTCTCGCCTGTGCTGTGGAGGACGCAGGGTTTCAGATTCGTGATCAGATCATGTGGGTGTACGGCTCAGGCTTCCCCAAGTCGCTCGATGTCAGCAAAGCCATCGACAAGGCAGCTGGGGCGAAACGAAACATCATTGGGGAACGACGGGGCGTCGTCAAGGGAACCGGAGGAAGATACAACTGGCACACCGATTCGGAATCAGTTGGACAGACCATTATTCGAGACTCAATGCCGGCGACGGATGCTGCGAAGCAGTGGCAGGGTTGGGGTACTGCGTTGAAGCCTGCGCATGAGCCGATCGTGCTTGCCCGTAAGCCGCTTGACGGTACGGTGGCGCAGAATGTGTTGTGGTATGGCACAGGCGCACTCAACATCGACGGTTGTAGAGTCGAAGGCGCAGACGGTGACGGTGTATGGGGAGCTTCCAACGCCACAGTGAATCATCAAGACAGAATGTTCAACGGTTCGATGAATCCCGATTACAGGTCGCAACGACATTCGCTTGGTCGCTTCCCTGCGAATCTGATTCATGACGGCAGCGACGAAGTGCTGCAACTGTTCCCTGATAGCAAGTCACCTGCGACCGTCACTCGTGGCGGCGCACGCCAGATGTCATTCGGTATGGGCGAGCAGGTAGATGTGCCGTGGTACGACGACAGCGGTTCTGCTGCTCGGTTCTTCTACTGTGCGAAAGCGAGTAAGACGGATCGCAACGAAGGTCTCGAAGAACTACCTGCTCACGCTCCCGTGTTTGGTGATAACGGCGGCACTTATCGTGGTCTATCGGCAAGCAAGAATCCGCAGGCGAATCATCACCCGACGGTGAAGCCGACCATGCTGATGCGCTATCTGGTGCGGTTAGTGACGCAGCCTGACGGTGTGGTACTCGACCCGTTCACTGGCTCAGGTTCGACAGGCAAGGCGTGTGTGCTGGAAGGGTTTCGGTTCGTCGGGTTCGAGCAGTCTGCCGACTATGTGGCGATCGCTCAGGCTCGCATCAACTACGCTGAGCAGCATCATGGCGAAGGGTGATCTGGATACTCAGACTGTCGAGATCGGGTCGGTGCGACCGCACCCGAAGAATGTTCGGCAGGGTGACATCGGTGCGATCTCAGAGTCGTTGAAGGCGCACGGTCAGTATCGGTCGATCGTGGTGCAGCGCAGCACAGGTCACATACTCGCAGGGAATCACACATGGAAGGCGGCGAAGGCTCTCGGCTGGTCTCACATCTCTACGCACTTCATCGACTGTGATGATGAGCAGGCGATGCGCATACTGCTCGCAGACAACCGTGCCAACGATCTAGCGACTTATGACCAGTCGGCTCTGGCGACAGTGCTCGCAGAACTGAACGCCACCGATCTCGGTCTCGCTGGCACGCTGTATGACGGTGACGCACTCGATGATGTCATCAAAGACATGAATAATGACGGTCTGCCGATTTCATTTGATTCAAAGTACGAAGTCATCATCGAATGCAGTGATGAACAGATGCAAGCAGACATTCTTGAACGACTGAACGGCGAAGGTCTAACAGTTAGAGCCGTCACCGTATGACCGACATTCGGCTGACTAGCCGAATCGAGAACACTGCACGAGTCATACAGATTCGTGGAATGTTTGACATCAAAGCATCAAAGACAGAAACAGTAGTTATCAAAGATAATCTGCCGAATCTGGACGAGCGATCGTGGAACATCGGTCTCATTGTCGGCGCATCAGGCACAGGTAAGAGCACTATCGCCAAAGAACGCTTCAAGGAATGTTTCGACCCACAAGTGTCGTGGAATGAACACTCGCTAATAGACAACTTCGACAAGAAGCAACATCTGAAAGACATCGTGAACATTCTTACAGCAGTGGGCTTATCCAGCCCACCCACATGGCTTCGACCATTCGATTCACTATCCACAGGCGAGAAGTTCAGAGCAACGACCGCAAGACTTCTGCTCGACTATCCGCAACTAGTCGCAGTCGATGAGTTCACATCAGTCGTCGATCGAACTGTCGCACAAGTCGCCTCATGTGCTATCGCAAAGACCGTCAGAAAGAGACAGCAACGATTCGTGGCAGTGTCGTGTCATTACGACATCATCGAATGGCTGCAACCCGACTGGCTGTACGAACCGCACAGCGGTCACTTCGAATGGAGGTCACTTCGGCAACGCCCACCGATTCACGCCAGAATCATCTCGGTTGATACGCAAGCGTGGCAACTATTCGCACGACATCACTATCTAGATAGCACTCTGCATCAAGCAGCAAGATGCTTCGTCACACTAATCGAGAACATTCCAGCCGTCTTCATCGCAGTTCTACCGTTGCCACACCCGAAACTGACTAACGCCTATCGAGTGTCACGCATCGTCACCATGCCAGACTTTCAAGGCATCGGCATCGGCACGCAAGTATTGACGACCATTGCTGCCGCATACAGAGCACATCAGAAACATCTCTACATCACTACAAGTCACCCAGCACTCATGCGATCACTGAACTCAAACAGGGAATGGCAGATGACACGCAAACCTTCAAGAGTGACAGCCATAGGCAAGACCAGCACTATTCGCTACAAGCCAGAGTCAGCCAACCGAATCACTGCATCATTCAGATACATCGGTCAGTCGAATCAACACGCAGCAGCCCTTCTATGACCATACGCAGACCGTGCATCAACTGCGGCACACTCACCACACGCACCACGAGATGCGACAACTGCCAGCCGATACACGACTCGCTCTACGACGCTGAGTATCGACGCATCGCACACATCATCAGAGCCACCGCAGTCACCTGCCACATCTGCGGCGAAGGCGCACGACCAGACGACCCATTCACCGCAGACCACATCAGACCACGAGACCCGACATCACCACTCGCCGCAGCACACAGATCATGCAACACACGCAAAGGCAACCGACCACCACACTCACCACGATGACATCACCCTGCATCTGCACCCGACTGAGCGATCCGATCTGCGATCGCAGTGACGACGACGACGACTGACCCGACCCCCCACCCCCACCCGATGCGTTTCTCTGGCAGCCGACCCCCCACCCGACAT
>Ga0214923_10002468_pt1 | contig 24582 bp, 21 predicted proteins | sample LL1510_MetaG_FD_177993 | JGI IMG/M metagenome (GOLD analysis project Ga0214923, IMG submission 177993) | Freshwater microbial communities from Lake Lanier, Atlanta, Georgia, United States - LL-1510 | ecosystem: Environmental > Aquatic > Freshwater > Lake | place: USA: Georgia | collected...
AGTCGTTATCAAATATATCATCTAACATCTTTACGGCGCTGCGGTACCCGAGCTCATGCTTTTGAGGCTCCGAAACGGATCTTTATTTAAGATGTCGGGATTTATAGTGTTGAGTACCGCCCATACCGAAAGCAAGATAATAAGTCCTAGTATTGCATCTTGAAGTACCTCTTTTGCTTTTGATTTGTTCTCAGGCTTTATGTCCCCCGTGACATAGAGATATCCCGCCCACGAAATGCGAATCACTGCGAGAATCGCGCCGACTGAGAGCGCCATATAGAAAAATGCCTGAAGAATATCGGGAATTGAGCCGCTACCAAAATCGAAAGACTTTCCTATGAAGTCGGTTGCATTGTTTACCGCTTGTACTCCCAGAGGGTTTGGTGGCGGGTACATACTTAATCGCTTAATTTTACCACCCAAAGCGATAAATCACGCGCATTCATAAAGGCAAGATACCGACCATCACTACTTACAAGAGGCCGCATGACATCAAACGACGGCAGCTCTGAGTCAGTCAGCATTTTTTTTGAATCGCCGGTTACGGCATCAATAGACCACCATGTATCAGTTGTATGCTCTGAACCGCGGTACCAGGAATCAGGAAATTCACGAGATACGTACTCGGGGACAGCACAGTATGCAATTCTTTCTTCACGACCAGTGGTTTTTGGCAGCGACCCCCATGCACATTTGTCTGCTACCGTAGGCAGTGTGGCGCGCCGTGATACGGCGCTTGAAGATGAGATTGTTGCTGACGGAGAGCCGCCCACGACACTGCTTGCTATAACGAGCCCGTCTGTTTCCGCTGTTATCGAGAGCGCCGGTGCTTCAAGCAGTTTTTCCCATACCCCCGCGCCGAGTGAGTAGAGTGCGCCGTTTGTGTTCGCTGCAGGTCGTTGAAGTGCGAGAATACGATCGCTCCACAAAAGCCCCCAGTCCCGCACACCCGAACTTGCTATAAGAGAGGGTTTCTTGTCGGGGGCGCCGCGATAGATTGCGGTGCCGGCATCAGTGAGGAGTGAATAGGCAAAATCGTTTCCTGATGGCGACCACACAAATGAGTCGATATTTGGTGGCAAAAATTGCCCCGTAAGTACGCTCGCACTTGAGGTACTGCGCTCCGGTGAAGCAACAAAGGTGGTGATAGCGAGATTTTCATCAAGCCCTCGAAGCGCAACTAAGCCATTCGTGTTCCACAAAGCTTCGTACATACGAGGTATAAGCATATTACTTATACGCTCAATCGAACCCGTCTCAGGATTTTCTGAGAATATATGGCCGGTCGCTCGTTCAACAAAAAGGAGACGCACCCCCTCATTTGTTTTTTTGAATCCCATACCTGCAACAGGCGCCTGACTTACTCGATAAATACGGGATGACCGGGTCTTTACTGAGGAGCTTGCTCTCGAGGCTCCCACTTCTGCCGAGATATTTTCGAAGGTACTGCCAAGGAGGGATATGGGTGGTACCGGCTCTTCCGCTTTATACCCCCGCGCAGTATCACGGGTTGTGATGGTCGCTTTTTGTCGCGAGAGGGCGGTATACCACAGAGCGAGTGAGAGTACGCAGAGTACCATGACACCAAGGGAAACAATCCGAAGCACTGTCTGGTTCATGGCAGTAGTGTACCGCGTTCGCCCAAAAAGAGCGTCCAGGTACGTCGCGTGTCTTCAAGCCACGTTGCGGTGTTGCGTATTGAGAGGGTGACCTGAGTACTCACCGGAGCGCTCGCGTTAATTGACATGTGGTACGGATGGGCTTCGTCAATCTGTGCTTGCTTTTCACCAAGTTTCCACTCGTATTGAATCCCGCGAGTTCCCTGCGCCGTGCCGGCGTACCACGGGACTCCAAAGACAATGATGTCGCGGCTATTGGTAACAAACTGGTCGGGAATGGGACTATGAAATAGTACGCCAAAGAGGGGATGCTCTTGGTACAGTTCGAGTACGGTATCTCTCTGGGGTATGCGCATCTGTGCCGTTCCCCGAATCGTTCCATCATCATTTTCAACGGTGACGGATACTTCATCGACGCGAAACGAGGAGTCGGGCAGCGCAATCGTATTTCGCCCCCGTCCCGAGAGATTCTTTTTCGTGGCGCCGTCTACCTTCCACACAAAAAAGAGATCGGAAACGGGAAGCGCGGCGCCGTCACGATAGAGGTGAGGCAGCGCCTCAAATCGGAGGACACTCCCCGCCCCCGCAAGTGCTCTTCCCTTAAAAAAGGGGGCAACATAGGAATCAGCGCTCCAGAGAAGATCGACCGATGTAGGTTGTATGCGAATTTCTGCGGACTCACCACTCTCAAGCTGCGCCTGGACGACTGATGTTATGCCTGCATTGCTTGCGGTTATTTGCATATCAGTCATGCCGATCCCGCTGCCCACAAGCACTCCATCTCGAAACCAGCGCACCATGGTAGTCCGTGCGTTTTCTACATTTTTAAGAGTAATCAGGACCGTAGCACCGGGGGTAACGATGGAAGGACTGAGGGAGAATGACGGCTCAAGCGGGGCTTGGAACGTTTGTGCGTAGAGAGGGCTCGCGCTCAAGAGAAGCACAATAATCAAAAATCTCATACCGCGGGAGCGCTGGCTTCCTGCTGTGCCGCAAGATCTTGTTTTGCCTTTTTAATTGCCAAAATTTGCGATGGATCAGAGGTAATAATTTGGTCCTCAGTATAGCTCGCGATGACTTTAATCGCAACATGTTTGAGGCCGGCAAAAAAGATTCCCTCCCCTACATCAGACTCGAGAAGCAGGTATTTCTCTTCATCTGAAAGTTTAAACGTTTGTTGCACGAGGTCGACCGATGTCGGCGACTGACGCAAGAGCAGCTGAATCGAGGAGTTCGTAATCATTGGTACTCCGTAGGGAGAGTTTAAAAAGTCAGACACGTCTTGCGTAATCGTAGAAACGCCGAGATAGTATTTACGGCCGCGCTTTATGATACCGAACAAGAAGGATGCAGTATCTTCCGACTTCATCATCCACCACGCCTCATCAATTACCAAGAGGCGCTTGCGCAGCTCTTTGCGCACCACAGTCCAGATATGATGCGTAATAATGTACATTGCAACGGGCTTCAAGTCGTCTTCCATGTCGCGTACGGAAAAAACAACGAGCTTTTTGTTCATGTCGACGTTCGTCGGTCGATTCATAAAGCCCGACCAGGTGCCTTTCGTGTATTTTGAAAGACGCTGCACGAGAGAATCAGATCCTTCCATGCCTGAGAGCACGAGTTCAAAGTCTGAGAGAAGCGGAGGCTCTACCTGTGCAAAGTTTGCATCGGGAGTAATGTCCTTAAGCGCATACGTCTCGGTAATTGCTTTATCAATAATTGCATCTTCTTCGGGGGTAAGACCGCCGAGCATGATACGGAAGAGTCCGACAAGCGTAATGATGTTATTGCGCAGAACATCAGTGGGATTCTCATCTTCACGCGGGATTGGTAAGTCAAACGGATTGATATGGTGCTCCGAGGAGAGCGAGATGTTAAAGTAGCGACCACCCACGGTCTCTGCGAGATATTCATATTCGCGCTCGGGGTCAATCACAATTACTTCGGCATCAAACATCAGCGATCGAAGTATCTCGAGCTTTGTTGTATAGCTTTTTCCGCTACCAGATTTCGCAAACGTAACGGAGTTATAGTTTTCGAGCGAGAAACGGTCAAAGAGAATGAGTGATGAGTTGTGGCGATTGACGCCGTAGAGAATACCGCGATCAGAGGTAAGGTCAAACGAGATAAAAGGAAAAATCGACGAGAGCGGCTGCGAGTTCAATTTGGTGTGGACCTCAAGCTCGTCGGAGCACAGCGGTAATACGGAACGAAAGCCTTGTTCTTGCTGAAAAAGCGCCGGACGAATGTAAATGAGTCGCGATTCAAGAATAGAGCGCACCTCGGACTCCACCTTATCAAGCTCCTCGCGGGTATTGCCATAGATGGTGATATAGAGGCCAACATCAAAAATACGCTCTTGTGCCTGCTGCAGCTGGTCGCGCAGATGCTCTATGTCTTGGTATGCGGTATCGAGTAACGGATCGCGCACCATCCCCTTCTCTTCTCGCTGCGAGATTTGACTCTGAACTTCTGCTACTTTTTTTTGAAACTTACGCAGCATGTCGTTCGAATTGAGGGGGTGTATATAAATCGCCACGTCAATGACTTTGTCCATGTTGATGATGGGGGCGAACCAACCTGTCGTGAGAAAGCGTGGATAGGAGATCACGAAAAAAGTACGCGCAATACGCTCGCCCAAATCCAGTTCGCGCGGATTTATTTTGAGCGCGTGCGGCGCGATAACATCTTGCAGCTCGAGAGTACCGCTCTGATAGATGTCGTCAGGAAGCACAGGCCGCACCGATGCGACTTCTTTTTTTGGCGCAATAAAATCAAAAAGACCCATACGTTAGAAAAAGTATACCGCAAAAAACCGCCCCGATGGCACGGTAACGCCTACCTGTTAGTCAAGGACATTGGCTTACTGTCTTCCCCTGGATTAAATAATTTATAGAACAACTCAATCGCCTCTTCCGTTCCGAGCTGTACGGTGCGTACCCCGGTGCGCGCGAGGCCCTGCTGTACGATTGAGATGCGCTGTTCGAGCTGCGAGAGGTGTTCCTCAAATGAACGATCTTTTGTCACCGACGCGGAGGTCGAGCCAAAAGAAAAGAGCCCGCCTTTTTTTGTTTCAATAACATTCGGTGCATATGGGACGACGACAAAAAAGTTTTTCGACATAATACTTGCCGCTTCGGTAAAGCTTTTGACAAAGCCGATGTATTCGCGAATCTGAATGCGCATCAAATCATCGAGCTGCTTTTTGTACTGCGCTTCGAGGGTTGCAAGATAGGGGCGAATGTCGAGCATGCGCGACTGGACGAAAATCTCACATGAAAAATCAAGGGAGTTGAGAAAGCTCTGAAACTGCACGATAAATGCGGTCTGTTCGTCTTCTGATTTCAAGGCAAAATTGATTGACGAGGCAAGGAGAATCGCGCGGTAGCTTCCGTCCTTGAGGACTACGATACCGTCGCGCACCTCTTGTATGGGTACGAAATCCTGTGTTGCATTGGTGGCCGCGCGTGTAGTTGGTGGCATACGAGGGTCATCGTATCAGACTTTCTCGCGCAGTGCGCACGGGCGCGACGATGGTGCTCAAAGAATTAGTGTTCTGTGTGCGATCTTTTTGGGTCGCAACGCCATCACTGATGCGCTCTTTTATATCAAGGCTCCACGAGAGTTCATGCAGCCTACTCTCCGACAAACGAGGAACATACGGCAGGGGCTGCGGTGTCGCGTCTTTCGTCGGAGCGCGTACCGGCAACTGGCGGGTGTTGTTCCAGAGGTACAGCTTCGAGCGAATCAAAAAGAAAAAACCATGCTCAAGCGCAAGTATGAGAGGCCGCCCATTGTATTCCATAAAAGCGAGTGCTCCGCCTGCCGCCGCGCCTAAGAGCATAAACGGCGCAGCAGCGTAAAGGGGCAGCATGCGATACGCAAGATAGGCGCATCCGAGTCCACCGAGGACGTAGACAAACTGCTTAAAGGTGAGAGGACCAAAAATCTTATCCTCGACCTCAATAAATTGCGGTACTTGAAACTGCATTCTCTACAGTATAGCTCTTTTGAAGAAGTGGCTTTCGAGTTTTCTACACCTGTTCGCGGTAGGGGTCGTTTATAGCGATCTTTTTAGGAGACGAGATTTCTACCGACGGCACTATCTCACGTACCGCTTTTGTTTCGGGTTTAGGAGGTGGTGGCGTGGTCGGGGCAACGGCAGGTGCTTTTGGTGCTGGCAACAATACCGAAGCGTCACGTTTAGATTCTGCAAGGAGCTCGGTGCGCACTTGTTCTACCGCAGTTTCCTGTTTTTCTACTGCGCTCGGGTGATCGAGGTCGCGTTCCAACTCGGCTCGAATTGGTTCAAAAATAGCCGCGGAAATATCACTGGTAAGAGCTTTGGCAGAATCTGTATCTATGCCCGTTTTTGATTGGATTGCGCTCTGAAGATCTCCCGCCGAGGTTACGCCAAGGAGAGCAAGTAACACTTCGTTTTCCAAGAGCTCCCATTGATCAAGGTGCAGTTTGTGTGTACGAGCAAGGCCCTGTAACTGATGTTCAATATCCGAGGACCGAATCGCATCTTGCACCACTTGCGGTAGCGCACTAAAGCGTTCGTGGAGCAGGGCAACGATATCTTGTTGAGATGAAGGAGTGTTCATACCGTGTTAGGCGCGAGGAGGCGGGAACGTGCCGTCGGTGGGACCAGGAGAGCGCAGGCCAGTTCGGGCTTCAAGCGTACTTGCTCGGCGATCTAAGCGAGTGGCGCGCTGTTGTGCTGAGGTAACTGCCTTCGGCAACTTCTCAAGCTCTTTTTTGAACTGTTTCAAAGAGTCGCTAATCCCGACGTTCTTGGCAATAGCCTTGCCCACATCGTCCCCGACTTTGCTTGCAATCTGATTACCCAGCGCCTGAGCGTATCCTTGCAGTTGAGTGAGTCCTTCTTGGCGCTGTTCTTGTAACTGCGCATCGAGCCGCGCGCTCGTTGCATCAAAGCGCCGCATTGAGGTATTAACATCACGATCATGGAGTTTAAGTTCAGTTTCAGCATCATGATATTTAAGGCTTGCCCGAACCGCTTTTCTTATCCTTTCTCTCATGCCGCTCATTGCGGTTTCTCGTTCGTCCGCGGGCTTGTCTTTCAAGGTGTCTACTTGCTTTTTTACTTCTATTTGTTGACGTTTCGTTAGCGGATTCATCTCTATAGTCGCTGCGGTCTTCGCCTCGTCTCGAGCGCTTTGCAGTGAATCACGAGTCTCGTCCGCAAGTTCTTTGGCAGCCCTGCGACTATTCTCAACGGTTTCCTTTTGTTGTGCTGTTTCTTTTTGCAAATTCGTGATGAATTTCTCTTGTTCTGCGCCTGAGTATCCAAGATCCTTGAACTCGCCCTCACCTTCTTTGACAGCGGTTTTTACACGGCCCGCGTAACCACCACCCTCGGTTGTACCAGTGATAACTCTTGACAATGGTTTAGGCACAGTTCCCACCAAACCGCCGATCCTATCGCCAATTGAGCGACCAAATACTTTTGCATTCATTGCGTTGTATTCCTTTCCTGAGCGGAGCGTTGCCTTGTCACGCATTTCCATGAGACTTCTCAGTTTTTCGATCCGCGCTTCACTCGTCAAGCTACGGTCCATCTTTGTAGCTTCGATCTCGGTATTTCGTTGATTGATTTCACGATATGCTCTTGCACCGCGCCAATTGCGCAGAACCGCAGCGGCGCCAAGCGCAGTTCCTGTGATAGGAAGCAGGGTGAGAGCTGCCGCCCAATTTCCTCCCGCGACCACCTGCGCAAACCTGATCGTAAGATATACGGTTAGAACCAGCATGCCGACGACAAGGAAATAGTTTAGGAATGCAACAATATTAGTGTATTCGCCCGGTTTGCCCAACGCTCCCCCAAGCGTCCCGCCACCGGAGCCTGCTGTTACTGCTGTTGCCATTTGCTTAGTGACTAAAAGAAGAAGAAACAATACCGGGGCAATCAGTGAGTATTGGATAAGATTGCGCCACCATAAAAGAAATTTGTCTGAATAGTTCGGAATCAAAAAAGCGGCAAAAGCAATCGGGCCGAGTATCATCAGAAAAAGAAGTATGACAACACGGACTACTAAAAGCAAGCTCGCGAATAAAAATACAGCACTAGCAAAGAGAAGCACTGTTGCAGCAAAGAGACCGTGAAGTATAGGAAGAGATGCGCTGTCGTTTGTTTCGGCTACTTCATCAAGCATCTCTTTTGTGTCCGAAAGACCCGTAATACCAAGCATTTTTATGAAACTGCCAGCGACACCATCTCTCGGAAATGCCCGAGGATCGTTGGTTGTTATACCAAAACCAACTCCTCCACCCCAGCCATCCTTTTGGAGTGATGCAACAGGTTCGCCGGTAAGAGCGGGATAAATTGTGGTAGCAACGGCGTTTCCAACTTTGACAATGGTGACCGAAAAAAGGAGGCTAAAGTTTATGAGTGTAGCAACGACAATCACATGTGCTATGTATTGTTTTTTGCCACGCGAGTTTTGACCTGCAATAATCATAATTGCGAGGTAGATAAATATGCCGACGATAAGAATGTTTGCAATATCGCGGAAAATCGTCCAAGCCACATTTATAAACGATTGCGCCCCCGTAGTGGCAAGTGTGGTGCTAAAGAGCGCTATAGTTTTCGTGATAACTAGGTTGAATAAAAGACCAGTTATAGTGAGCAGAAAAGCAGAAGCTGATATGAGCGTAGTGCCAGCCCAAACAGAAAAACTCCGTAAAATACAATCGGGAAGGTTCTTTGAGTAGTTATACGTACCCTTGCATGAGATTGGTTCAATTTGTACATATGAATTGAAACCAGCATAGCCTACCAGTTTGTCACCTCTGTAGCAGCCGTCGACCATTGTTAGTCCCGTGATAGGTTCCATTTTTGGTTTAGCAGTTGTTCCTGCAGGGCATGAGGCTGCATCTGCGTGTGAAGGAAAAGTGAGAGATGTAGAGACCGATATGAGAACAAAAGTAAACAAAATAATGAATCTTTTCATACTCATTTCCATTGATTTTTCCAACGCGTAATCACGGCGGCATTATCGACATTGCACCACCCCGTAGTTACATCGGTTGATGTTTGCCATGCCTTGATAGCGTCTTGTACCAACGTACTCAGGGCATTGGTGGCATCGTCTCGTTGCTGGCGAGCCTGCTGCAGATCATATTGATTATGAATACTGTTTGTTGCCGCGAGAGCGTCAAGTTGTGCAAGTGCTTGTGCTTGGGTGGTGGAATTTCCGCTCGTAAGTCCTGCAGCAATTGCGTTGAGTCTGTCGAGTGCGGAGCGTGATTTGGTGATGTCGCTGTCAACCTGTCCGACTATTGGAGTAATCTGAGAATCAATAACCGCCTGAGAAGCGGAAGTCGTGGTTGCGATGCGCAGCGTAGTCCCGGTTGCATCAGTGCAGGTGTTTTGTGAGGTAACGTTTGACTGGCAGACTTTGCTGATGATTGTGCTCCAGCACTGGCTTTCAGCTGAGCGGAGCTGGTTTTTTGCATTTTCGATCGCAGTTTTTATTGATGTTTTTGCGGCAAGATAATCTGATTCTATTTGTCGGTATGCATTAAGGATACTGATGCCGATATTGAGAGCGCTCACCCGGGCACCCGATGCCGACTCTCTCATCATGCGGTCGATATACGACGGCAATCCCCCCGCAGCCTGGAGTAAACCCTCAAGGCCTTTTTCAGATCCAATAGCCTGCGATTCGAGGTTCGCAAAAAGCGGGCTAATGAGTTGCCCCACATCATTTGCCGCTTCTGCTTGGCGCGTAGGAGAGCTTATGATGTTTTGGAAACTTTCACGTACCACCGATGCCGGTGTAAGGATTTTCTCACAAACTGAGTCGGGGTCTTCCTCGGTAACAGGATAGAAGCCTTCGCCGTATTGCAAATTCTTCCAAAAACACTCTTGGGCAAGTGCGACCTGCGTTTCGACATACGAGCGAACTGCTAGCGAGGCGCGGTACTCGTCACAGCGCTCATCTCGCAAATTCGCAAGGCTCTGCCATGCAGACGATTGTGCGGTTGCTTTTTTCGGACACTCAAGATTTACCTTTTGGCTATCCACGTACCGCTTCGCTGATGCGCGCAAAACCTCAGGCTTTACCTGAGGTTGAATAATTTCAAACGCTCTTGCTGCCGCTTTGTTTGCCATTTTGGTTGCTTCATCAAAGCGCTGCAGGTAGTATGCCCCACCGTCTCTGCCGTTTAGGATTCTTTTCGCCGCTTTTCCTACCATTTCTGCAGTTATCGCCTCGCGCTGCTTGTTGACCGCAGGACGCAAGATACATTCCTTGTAGACCAAATATCCGGTGTTGAGAGTTACTGCGGCATCGTTTACGGGCACATAGACACCACCGATTGCAGAAAACGCACCCACACTCATCGAGTACGCTCCGGTGCGGCTGCAGTTCCCAAGCCCGCCTGGCTGGGTAAGGAGGGCGCTCGGACCTCCCGTACTTTGGGCCGATGCAAAAAAGGGTACGAGTATAAGAACGAGAAAGGCGCGCTTCATACGTGTTTTTTGTTTCGGTAATACAGTGCGAGTTCGTTGAATGCAGAAAAGACTTCCTGTTCAGCATCGTTGTATGCACGTAAGAGCATGAGAGAAGCAACGGGGTCTGCGCCGTGCTTGCTCATGTGGGTCAGTGTTGTTGCAAAGAGTGAGAGTGAGTTTATCGTCCGGACATGTGCCTCAGCTGCGTCAACAGGAACGGGAACCGCGCGCGCCTGACGTGCTGCCCGCGTGTAGTTTGCAGCAGTAGTTGCAAGCTGTTCAAGATATATTTCATTTTTGGTCTCGAGATATCGAGCAAACACCTCAAATTCGGGCTCTTTGTTTGTAAGAAGCGGCTCGAGCGCAACGCGCATATCAGCGCGATACGTGAGCATGCGATCGTATGAAGAATCAGGGTCGATAGTAAGCTCGGCGCGTGTTATTCGGTCAAAGGTCGGTTCCAATTTCATGGTATCGGCGACGGTTGCTCCTACCTGGCTTAGATTTTCGGGCGTATACAGTCCCCCTTTCTGCATGACGGTGTACAGCTGCGAAACGCGTTCGGTCAGCGCATCGCTTGCGCCCGAGAGAATCACATCATCCGATGCGCGCGGAGGGCTTGAAGCTTGCGAGAGGAGGTATTGTTGCCACTTTGGTTTTTCTGCTCCAGATGCAGTCGAGGTCGCGACTTCGGTAACTCGACTGAAATGTGGCTGAGCGATTTCCTTGGTGTGTGCAACATAGAAAAGCGTACCGAGAACAAGACAGAGCGAAAACCCCGCGCTAATCAAAAAGCGCCCACGACCGAGTGCGGAACGAAATGAATTCACCTCTTCAGTATACCGCGCCCAGCGGCAGGTGTATGAAAAAAGTGTGTACTACAGCGACGCACTTGTGAAGACAAATACGCGACCGGGGTCGTCGTTCGAAAACGTTACTTGTGCAAGTGAAAACATGTCGGCAAGCGCGACATAGTCTTTGATAAGCGATTCGACACTCGTGTTGTACGTAGAAATTGATTCCAAAAGCGATTGATCGGTGGCGCTTCGAGAGAGCGTGGCAAGATTTTGACCGACACTCACATAATCACGCGCGAGTTTTTGGTGAGTGATGAGCGTACCTGACGGAACAGAATCCAGTGCGCGTAAAGAGTCTCCTACCTCTTCGAGAGCCTTCGCCATTTTTTGCACCGCCGCCTGCTTCTCAAGGTTTTGTCTGTCTGCATAAAAATCTCGCATAATCGGGACTTGCCGCGCCTGGTATTCGGCCTGATATGCTTCAATAATTCGACCAGCGGCATTGCCATAGTCGTAAAGGTTTTGCTGGTAGGAGCTGCGTTTTTCAGCCTGCGGCGGAGAGTCTAATGTCAGAGTGCCATGAGGTAGCGCGGCAACTATTGAGCTGAGAATGCTCTCCCCTGCCACATTTGCAGGATTTGTCTGTGCGGCGCCGGATTGCTCCGTAAGAGGAGGCACTTCTGCGCTACGTAACGTGACAAGGGGAAGGTCTTGAGCGGTGAGTGTTTCGCCTTGAATCTGTTGCGATGCAAACCGGCGTTCAAGCGAAGGTTCGACAATGGCTTCAGTGGTCCATACCGATCCCTCACCCACCACTCTCGGCTGGTGGCGTGCAACGACGAGCGCGCCAAGCGCAAGAATAACAGCAATCGAAACCGCCCATGCCTGAGTGGAGAACATACTCACAGTATTCACCACGAGACTAGGCCCGGCAAGAATGGTGCTAGAATAACTGCATGCGTTTAGCATGGCTTGCGCTTGTTGTGCTGATTGTTCCGATTGTTGCACAAGCATACCCCTTCGGAGGGCAGGCTTCGATAGTGCGCGGGTGTTACAACTCGGCAATATTTGCACGCCTTGGTCCACCAAACGGCGGTGATTTTGTATGGACCCCTTCTACAAGAACATATCAATTCGGTCCGCCAAAATCAGTTGGTCAGTGGCTTTTGGGTCTCTCTGGCGTACCATACATGTGTATAGTGTCGATTAGTCCAGTGGATAGTTGGCCTGCCGACTCAATTTTTATGATGGGTTCGAGTTATGCTTCTGGATTTAATTTTGGCGGAGGATCGCCGGGAACTGGTGTGCCTCCCGTGACACTCAACCCTTCGCAGCTTGCATGCAAGATTGCGGGTGTCGCGTGTAGTGGGCAATCAGGCGAAAATCCGTCTACGGCTCCAAATAGCGGGGGAGCGGTGAACCATATACTGGTTAGTGAGGTGTACCCATTCTCGGACTCTTCACACGGTACCGATGCAGAAAATCTCTGGATTGAACTTTATAATCCAACCGCCTCACCTGTCGATATATCACGCTGGACTATTGCCACGAGCCGTGCTCAGGCGACTATTGCAGCAAATACAGTATTGAATTCGGGAGCATACATAGTTATTTCACCGACAGTCGCGACCGCTCAGTATTGGAGGATTACGCCCTCTCTTGTTGTTGCCGCCGTATTTTCACAGCCGATGTTGCAGAACGAACAGCTAATACTTCGTGATTCAAGTGGTGTGATAGTCGATGCCCTATCGTGGGGTACCGATACCGCGGTGTTTGCGACACCAGCTTCCACACCTCCTCGCGGCTCGTCGCTTATTCGTTCATCGTTGGCACGCGATACAGACAGCGCTTCTGATTGGGTAAGCACCGGCTCACCGACCCCAGGAAGATAAAGTCTCTGTGAGTTTTTTCCACTGCTCAAGAGATAGATCTTCTGCCCGGGCTTTTTCTGATATGCTGCATTGACCGAGTGCCTCTCGCGCTCTTGTGCCAAACACTTTTTCGAGTGCGCCGCCGAGTTGCTTCCGCTTTGCGGCAAAACCCGCATGCAGCACCTCAAAAAATTCGTTCTCAGAAATGGAAGTAAAAAAATCACGAGAAATTGTATCAATGAGAAGAATCGCTGAGTCGACTTTTGGCGGCGGTGAAAACGATCCCCGTTTCACTTTTGCCACAATCTTTGGCGTGCCGTACGCTTTCACCGAAAGCGATAACAGGCTCTCTTTTTTGTCTCGTGCCACAATGCGTTCCGCCACCTCTTTTTGCATTAAAAGTGCCATCGCGTGCGGCTGTTTCGATGCGGTGAGAAACATTCGTAGTATCTCGCCCGTAATGTAGTAGGGAATATTCGCAGCAAGTACATAAGGACCCCTTGTGTGTTGCTGTGGATCAAAATCACGCACATCTCCGGTAACAATCTGTAACTGCGCCGCAGCACATTCAGCACGAAACGTTTCGTGTAGCGTCTCGGCAAGCAACTCGTCTTTTTCAATCGCGACCACTCGGTTCCCCGTTTTTAGTAGTACTTTGGTAAGTGCTCCTTTTCCTGGCCCAATTTCAACAATCGTATCCCCCGTTTGCAGCGGCAACGCGTTCACCAACGAATGTGCCGCTCCTTCAGAAGTGAGAAAATGTTGTCCTAAACGCGCACCCATCTGCAGTACGGTATCACACTAGAAGCGTTCGACTAAGTTGCTATTTATTCACGACCGTGAATAAATAGCAACATTGCAATCATTGGGAATCAGCGAATAATGTCCTCGTCGTCATCAAGAAATCCTCGAAAGCCAGAAAACTTCTTTACTTCAACAGGGGTGCGATCCTCCACAAGGCGTTCATCGATATCGGCAATAAATTCTGAAGGGAATGCACTCTCGCGGGAACCGTATTTCATGCGCGAGCGGGCATATGTCAGATACGCATGTTTGCGCGCACGGGTGAGTGCGACATAAAAGAGCCTACGTTCCTCTTCTTCATCGCGATCGATGTCTTCCTCGCGCGGCTCATTGGGAAAAAGTCCCTGTTCGAGTCCCGTCACAAATACTGCATCAAACTCGAGTCCCTTGGAGGCGTGAATGGTCATAAGCGATATCATGCCGCCCTCTTCTTTCAACGTATCTTGCTCGCTCTGGAGCGCCGCTTCTTCTAAGAGGTGCGCGATTCCCTCCTCGGGTGTCTCATGGTCATAGCGGGTCGCAAGGTTTACCAGTTCGCGCATGTTACCAAGGCGCTCTTTTGATTCTTCGTCATCTCCGCTCCAGTGCTTTTCAAGACCGCTCTCCTCTATCGCAAATCGAACCGTTTCTGATGGTGGTAGCGTGAGGCACGCATGACGGACTTTCTCGAGCGAGGCGCGAAATGCAGCGATTTTTCCTCGAGCTGCAGCGGGGAGCGAGGCCTCCTGCTTTGCAAACATTTTTTCGAGCGTTTGCTTACCGATGCCGCGCGGTGGAGAGGAGATAATACGTGAAATATCGTTCACGCTTGTGGGATTTAATGCTGCACGCAGATATGAAAGCACGTCTTTTACCTCTGCTCGTTCGAAGAAGCGTGTCCCCAGAACATGATATGGAAGCCTGAGACGTAAAAAGGCTTCTTCAAGTGCGCGCGATTGAAAATTTTGACGGTAGAGAACGGCGATGGAGTGCGGACGCACACCCTCTCGCACCAGTCGCGCGGCTTCTCCTGCAACAAACAAAGCCTCTCCGGTCTCGTCCCCTGCCCCGTAGACCACAATTGCTTCGCCGGTATCGTTGTGGGTGAAGAGTTTTTTTGGCACTCGTCGCACATTTTTTTCTATCACACCGTTTGCTGCGGCAAGAATGGTGCGTGTTGAACGATAGTTTTCCTCAAGTGTTACGGTTTTGGTGCCAGGAAAAGTTTTTTCAAACAAGAGCAGGTTCCCAATGTCAGCATTTCTCCATGAGTAAATACAGTTATGGGTCACGATGCCGTGCGCGATAAAGTTGTGTGTGGGGGTGATGTTGAGATCGTACACCGATCGTTTTGCTTCTATCGTCTCAACGCTCTGTACCGTTTCATATCCTCCATCAGCTCTAAAGAGCACCATACCGGCGCGTACCGAAGATGCGGGAGTAAAGGGTAGTGAATTACCGTCTTTAGGTTTGTCCTTCTTGCCGCCAAGTCGAGCAGTTTTAATGATGTGAGCATCTGGCCATAAGGACAGTACTTTTTGGACTCGAGACATGACGTCGTCAAAAGACGCGTGCGCGGTTTCAAACCGCCAGCTTTCTGAACCTTTTTTTGCAGGACGCACTGAAAACCCAAGTGCCAATAAATCTTTTTTTCCTTGTGCATCGTTACCAACTATCGAAATAGTGTGCATTGGCGTTTTACCGCGAGAACTCGCGCACAATGTTATAACCATATTCCTGCGGCTACTAGCGCGAGAGCGTGGCGCGTGATGAGGAAACTCTTTGTATAATCCGGCATCGTGTAAGAGTGCTTCTCCTGCGCTCTCGGTTTCGAGGCGTTCAAATACCTCGTCAAGAACGGTTTGGTCATGTACATATCCATTCGTACTTCCACCTTTGCGTGCAACAAAAGGTAGTGTAGGAATCTTGTATTTGAGCGACAGCACATACTCAGCAACGCGCGCTTTTTGGATGCTGTTGTGGGTTTCAATAATCCACACACCGTCTGCATGCTCCTGGTTGCATCGTTGCACAAATCCAACCACTGCTTGTTTCTGTCCCCGAGTGTATACCTGGGATACTCCAAGGCGGAAACCCTTTCCTCTTTTGTGCATGAGATACGTAAAATATGTTTGAGTAGTCAATCCTAGTTTATAACCGGCAAAATGAATATGTTCCGGCGTACTTTCAAGGTGATCTCCGTTCTGAAACGTGATGCGCACAATTTTTTTTGTCGTATGCGCTCGAGTAGAGAGCACCTGTGCCGGACGCAAAGAACCCTGTCCGTAATTTGATAAGACCCAGTCGCCTCTTTTTATCTCCTCAATATTTTTTAGAGTCTGGTCTGCCATGGTTACTGGTGTACCCTCAACGAGGCATTGATCCACGTCGCCCACGACACACAAATTCATCTTTTCTCCGGCCAGAAGACGAGCAATATCATACTGGATTGCGTTGGTATCCTGATACTCATCGATCGTGATAAATTGCCAGCGGTGATTGAGGAGGGAGCGCACATGGGTGTTGTCGCGCAAGAGGTTTCGGGTGCGAACAAGTAAATCCTCAAAATCAAGTGCGCCTTCTTCATGTAATGTCGTTTCGTATTTCTCCCATACTCGTACAACTTGGTCTCGAAAGTAGCTCGAGCTCTCGTCCCGGTATTCTTGAATCGTTTTCCCAAGACCCTTCGCCTTCGACAGTGCGCCAAAAATGGTACGAGGAGCGCTCTTTTCGTCCCCCATCTCTTTCAAGATACGCTTCGTGGCACGGAGCGAGTCATCACGATCCCAGATACTGAAATGCTTGGGGACCCGGGCTTCAACATGGAATTCACGTAAAAGGCGTACCCCGAGAGTATGGAATGTTGCGACAAAGGGTACGCCACCCCCCGTACCAGTAAGGAGTTTGTATACGCGCTCCTTCATCTCCCCCGCGGCCTTGTTCGTAAAGGTTAGGGCAAGTATAGAGTGGCCTGGCACCCCGTGTGCAATGAGATTTGCTATGCGATGCGTGACGGTTTTCGTTTTTCCCGCCCCCGCCCCGGCGACGATAAGGAGGGGGCCGTGGAGATGTTCAGCCGCTTGCCTTTGGGCGCTGTTGAGGGCCTGAAGATGGTCTGACATGGGGGCAGTATACCCCATGGAGGGGTCAAAAAATTGACAATTAGTTATACAATTGTGAAATAAATACTCTATTGACTCGAAAGCGTTAAAAAGGCTACAGTGGACCTACTGGTACCCCTCTGACACGCTCGGTCCTGGAGTAGAAAGCACTAAAAAAGCCTTCTATTAAGCCAAGGATTACAGTTTATACCGTTTCGGGTGCCCGTATTTACTGAGGCTTATACAACTCATACAACCATCCTCTCGAGAGCGGAAATTCCGCTCCTCGAGGGCACATACGAGAGAGGCTTCTGCTGTGCGTAGTGCTCCACTCATCTCTGCCCTTCTTCTCATCGGGAGCTTCCTCCCTGCGTCTGTTCATGCGGGTGTGATTTCAGACATTTTGACCTCTCTCGGGCTCAAAAATCAGCCGCAAAGTCGCACCGAAACCGTGCAAACCATGCCTCTTGCGCGCCCTGCAAGTAACATTGACCCTTCGCCAGCCCAAGGCGGGGGTGATTTAACGATTGTGGGCGATTCGGCGCTCGTTCCTGACGAAGGTCCGGTCGGGACCGTTGCCGATCTCGAACGACCGCGCAACTCACAAATCAGTATCTACGTTGTGAAGCAGGGAGACACTATTTCAGGAATCGCAAAGCTCTTTGATGTCAGTGTAAATACGATTCGATGGGCAAATAACCTTGCGCCGGGGGCGCCGCTCAAGGTGGGTGATACACTCACTATATTACCAGTTTCAGGTATCACGTACACGGTGAAAAAAGGTGATACCATCGCATCAATTGCAAAGACATTTAAGGCAGATGCTGATGAAATCGTGAATTACAACGAGCTTGGCGAGGTGCTCACCCCAGGAAAAGTGATTACCATTCCCGATGCGGAAGTGCCGATACCAGTCGTAACGCGCCCCGCAAAGCCCCAGAAACCGAGAACAAATACACCACATGACGTAGGTCCTATTGGGACTCTTGCGGAAAACGCTTACTATGCGGCGCCGCTTGCACGCTATACTCTGACACAGGGATTGCACGGCTTTAACGGCGTTGACATGGGTAATTCGATAGGTACGCCAATTATGGCTTCAGCAGATGGTGAAGTCATCGTTGCGCGCCAAGGTGGATGGAATGGTGGGTATGGCAACTACGTAGTCATCCAGCATGACAACGGCTCGCAGACCCTCTATGCGCACCAGTCGCGAATTGTCGTTGGTGTTGGTGAAAATGTCGTACAGGGTCAGGTGATTGGTTATGTAGGCAACACCGGTCGCTCAACGGGCCCCCACCTTCACTTTGAGGTCCGTAACGGTCCCCGCAACCCATTTGCCCGATAATCTATGAATCACAATCTTTTTCACTACGTAATGACCCTCGTGCGAGCATTTATTTTGTAAGGTCTTCCTCTGTTTCACTGACAGGTGTTAGATCGCTTGTGATGCTAATTTCCTCTACAAAATCTTCTAACGCCTTATCTGCGTCTGCAAAACGTTCATTCAGTGTTGAGCGGGTAGCAGTAGTATCTTGCTCGAATTTCGTCACTGTAGAATCAATCTCACAATCAAGCTCGCTGAGAGAAGCGAGCAATTCATTAGTTGTCATGTCGGGGTTCGTGGTCATGATGAGAATTTAGGATTGATAAAAAGCCTTCGCCAATTTGTCAGAAAGTTCAGATGATGATATTCCCTTTTCTCGCAGATATTTCCAGAAGTTCGCTTCCCCTCCCCCACTATAAGCTGTGCTGATTGATTGTGTAGCCATATCTCTCAGTGCATCAGCAAAATCCTTGCCGCTCATACTGTTAAAAGTGTATTCTTCTGCCTTAAAATTAGGGTTGAAATGGCTTATGAATGCTCCCGTGTCTTTGAAGGATTCATTGAATATCTTGTTAATAAGAGAAATTTGAGTTTCAACTGACAAGTCTTCCTTGTTGAAACTTACGATCTTCCCATAATCAGCTTGCGTTCTTTCAGTGCCTGCGGCTCTTGTCGAATCCGATGTCCGGTTCGCTACCGCATTGGTGGCATTGTCATCGCCATTTGCAGGTACTTGGCGAGGCGCATCTATAGTACGCGCAGGTTTCCTTTTCCAAAATGCACCCTCTCCCCAGAGCCAGCCTTTACCAAACAGTGTTTTAACAAATGAACCTATTCCCTTGTCGCGGTCGCTACGTGCCTTTTGTACTAACGCCTGTGCATCAGGAATTTCCACCGCGTCTGCTCGTGTTTGGGTTCTCTCCTGTCTGCGTGGTGGAACACGGGTTGGTATTTCTTTACGTTGACGTACGGGTGGGACAACCCTTTCAATCCTCTCTTCCGCGACGGGTGGTCCATCCTCTCTGTTTGGGTCCGAACCATTTAATATTTCTTGGGGACCTAGCTGCCATTCGGGAGGATTCGGTGAGGATTGTCGAGGGGTTGTTTCGTTTTGTGCGCGTGGACGAGCTGTGTCTGGGCCTTGCTGTCCGGGGCGACTTCGTGCCGCGTTGGGGTCAGTGATGTTGTTTTCAGTTGCCAATTGATCAAAAAACTCCATTCCCGCCCTGCTTCGTTGCGCCTCCATCGCAGTATTTCCGGCTTCAGTGTGCGGAATAGTTGATGCGTTTGCCACTTCACGGGCATATCCACCTACAACTCGACTGATTTCACTCTAAAGAAGCATGTGGCTGCGCGCCACACGAGAACGATGCTCTTCGCACGATTGGTAGGCCTTTTTCTCTGTTTCTAGGGATGCTTCGGCGCGAAGAATCTTGCGGTTTAATTCTCTTAGAACATTGCGCGCCTGAGTTCGCTGCGCTTCTGTAAAGTCCTTTCTCCCCAGTAACACTGCCTGACCCTGGAGCATTTTTCCACGCATGGCGGCGATGCCTTCTTCGTACTCTCGGATGATGTTTCCGTACTTCTCAGCTTCAGCGTCTAAGGTGCGTTTTTTAACTTCCACAATGGCGAGCTGATCGCGGAGAGATTTTGAATGCTTCTCAGCTATCGAGTTGATTCTCCGGTCGTGTTTACTTTCCTTGTCTCGGGCTCGTTGAATTAGAAGTTTTACCGCTTCGGCTTCGCTGCGAGTAACTTGAAGTGAGTCTTGTGTTGCACTTTCATCCTGTGCGAGGCCAGGAAGCGTAACGTTATTGGTCCACCACTGAAAAATCTTATTTCTGCCCTCATTTTTTATCATGAGCGTATCTCGCTTCATTTGTATTTGGAGTAGTTTTTTTTCGAGTTTTTCTGTGTCGAGTTCTAAAGTGCCAAGTTTACCTTCAAGTGCACCTGCGGTCCCGGCATGCCAGTGAGCAAAATTGCGATCTTTTATCGTTCCTGCCCACGTGCGAAACGCTGAGAGACGGCCACGAGTTGCAACCCCTAGTCTCTCTGTCCATCGATTGTTTCCGGGTAAGCTGTCCATGCTTGCACTCATGCGCGCCTGTTCACGAGAACGGTCTCTTGTTGTTTCCATTAGTTCTTCAACGCGAGATTTTTTCGGAGCGTCTGTGGTAGGAGTAGTATCAATTGCCATGCCTCTCAGGATACCACCTCACTGACACTGCACAATTCTGTTGTGGGGGATAGATTCCCCTTACTTCGATTACCGCTCCCCCTTTGGCGATGCTTCGTGTACCATACGGGTATGAAAACTAGCCCATTCGTTATCGTCTCGACCGAAGGAATGCATGAAACTGCTGCGAGTGTTTTGAAAATCCTTGCAAAAAAATATCGGATACAACTTCCGCACTACAGAGTGGAGTACGAACCATTTGCAAACGGTGAAGTGCTTCCGCATGTTCCAGTTACCGTGCGCCGTCAGCACGTGTTTTTGTTTCATCCTATGCAACTTCCGTCACCCAATGACGCGATTGTGAAACTGCTCCTGGTGAACGATATGCTTATGCGCGCGTCGGTTGCTGGTATCACGTTGGTACTTCCGTACATCCCCTATTTACGACAAGATCGCAAACACAAACCACGGGTACCGATTTCTGCCCGCATGCTTGCCGACATCATTGAATCAAATCGCGCCGTGGAACGCATCATCACCGTTGACATGCACGCAGATCAAGAACAAGGATTCTTTTCTATTCCGGTTGATAACGTGCAGGGTATGCATGTGTTTGTGGAACAATTTCTCATTCAATTTAAAAAGACCCGTGAAAACTTTGTAGTGGTTGCTCCAGATTTCGGGGGAGCAGTACGCGCACGCAGATTTGCAAAAAAGTTGGGTGACGCTCCGGTGGCGATTTTTGAAAAGCGGCGTCCGCGAGTAAATGCTTCCGAAGTAGTTTCAATTGTGGGAGAGCCGATTGAAGGTAAGACCGTTATCATCTGCGATGACATGATTGATACGGGCGGAACGATCCGTGGCGTGGTCAGTGTACTCAAAGAGCGCGGAGCGCGAGAGGTGTTTGTGTGTGCAACGCACGGCATTTTTAGCGGCGACTCGCTCGAGCATTTTGCACGCGCGCAGGTTCCCGTCATGTGTTCTACATCTATTCCTCGCAGTGCAGATTTTGTGAAACATACCAAATCATGGCTTTCTATGGTGCCAATCGACTCACTTCTTGCAGATGCGGTGTTTCAGGCAACGCGAGTTGGTGGCAGTGTCAGTCATTTGACCCACTGATGCCCTAGGCGTCCTTTGCGCGATATTGGAGCGCTTCGAGCATATGAGGTACCAAAATGGATTCACTTTCGGCGAGGTCGGCAATGGTACGAGCAAGTTTGATGGTGCGGTGAAATCCACGTGCGGAAAGTTTGAGCGAGCTGGCAGCTTTGAGTAGGGTGTCTTCTGCTTCTTTAGAAAGCTGAGCAAAACTTTCGATCTCTTTCGGTCCCATGTCGGTGTTTGTTGAAAGTTTTGTGTTTGCGAAACGCTTTTTCTGCAATGCTCGCGCGTGAGAAACTGACGCGCGTGCTTTCTCTCCTTCACCCGAAACACTTTTTTTCTGAAGCGAAAGTCTCTCAAGTGGCATCGCGTTTACGTGTACCCACATATCGATACGATCAGCAATCGGGCCTGAAATTTTGCGGCGATATTTTTCAACAACGTGCGGCATACACTGACACTTCCCTGTTCCGTAGTGACCGCAGGGACAGGGATTGAGCGCCGCGACCAACATAAAGTTTGCGGGGAAAATTGCACTGCCTTTTGCACGCGAAACAGAAACCACACGATCTTCGAGCGGTTCGCGCAATGCCTGAATGACATCACGTCTAAACTCGGGAAACTCATCGCAAAAGAGTATGCCACGATGTGCAAGAGAAGCCTCGCCTGGTTTTGGTGTTGCAGAGCCACCAATCAGTGACGCGTATGATGATGTGTGATGCGGTGAGCGGAACGGAGGCCGTGTCATGACTCCGTGTAACGCACCAGCAAGTGAGTGAATGGTGGTGACCTCGATGGTTTCGCGTTCATCAAGATCAGGAAGGATTGAAGCGATTGCGCGTGCAAGAAGCGTTTTTCCAGTGCCTGGTGGACCGTAGAGTGCGATGTTGTGTGCGCCAGATGCAGCGATGATGAGGCCGCGCTTCCCTGCTTCTTGTCCACGAATTTCATCAAAGGAATTTTCCTCTGTTATCTTTGTACTCGTTGTTTTCTTGCGCGCATAAATGCGCTTTGTGGTTGAGGTGAGTTGTTTGATTAAATCTTCGAGTGATTTTATGGGAATGATTCTGAGTCCTGAGACAAGTGCAACTTCTTCGGCGTTTTCTTCCGGGACATACAAATCACTCAGATTGTTTTCGCGTGCAACAGTAGCGATTGAGAGTGCTCCGGTGATGGGGCGCACTGACCCATCGAGCGCAAGTTCGCCTGCAAAAAGTGAATGTGACGTATCGCATTTGATTTGTTCTGATGCAAGTAAAAATGCAATTGCAATTGGAATATCAAAAGCAGCACCTTCTTTCTTGAGTGCTGCGGGAGCGAGCGAGAACACAATTTTTTTGTTGCTTCGCTTTGGAGATTCGAGTCCAGAATTTTTTATGGCAGCGGCAATCCTATCCTTTGCTTCTTCGACTGATTTATCAGGAAGTCCGACAATCGTGAATGCATGAAGTCCTTTCACGATATCGCATTCAACGGATACGAGGGTGCCGGGAAGACCGCTTTGTGCGCCGAAAACGCGTGCAAACCCCGATTCAATTTTTTGTTTTTCCACAACCGCATTGTACAAGTTTGCTGGCACGCAAAGTAAGTCTGGTGTATAACTACGGCAGTGGGGATAACGCTGGGCATGAGGTCATACAACCGCTTTGTCTCGCGGCCCAACGCCTTTTGTTATCTCCGCCCTTTTGTTCTGCCACTCCTACCCAGGAGTGGTTCTCTTTTTACGAAAACAATGGCGCCGAGGTTAGCGCCATTGTTTTATCTTGTGTAACTTATTCTTCCACGTTGGTGCGTGCTGCCGGGTTTGCCATCAGGCGATCAAACGGAATGTCTTCTCCGCTGTCCTCATCGATACCATACCCGCCTTTTTCCATTTTTGCTACCGCCGCATTTACTTCTTTCAACCGTTTTTCAAGTTCTTCAACAAGGGGCACATTTACCGAGAGTTCTTCAATCTGATCAGCTGCATCAATGGGATCACTTTCCTCTCCTTCTGGACTCAGGGAAGACCCTTGCCAATCACCGTCTTTTTTTACGCCATAGGTGGCAAGCTCTTCGAGAAGCGAATCACGCTCAGCTTCGAGCATGGAGCGCAATTCTTCGAACTGTACCTGATCAAGTTCTGCAGAGTGTTTCTTTTTCATGTGCACAGTATAGACTGCGCGCGTCTCTCCTACAACTCGCGCTGGGCACGAAGACGTGTGAGTAACTCAGTGAAGCTAAAAGGGCTCTCGGCAATGATGAGAATAGAGCGCGAGGGAAACGAATAGTACATAACTATTTTTCCATTATCATCGCGCAGTGCGCGAATGTCATAGTTTTTGATGACCTCATCGCTAAAGGTGCGTACGGTTGGTACTCCATTTTTTACCACCGTATCGGGAATCGCGGTAAAGAAGGGACTTAGATCCTGGTTTATTGTTTTTTCCCACGAGAGCATTCCTGCAAATGCATTTTCGTACGATGAAACTTTAAATACCAAGACTGGCGCATTTTGATCAACTGAGTGAATACCGATGAATGGGATTCCCTGCAGCGAACGCATGAAACTCTCCGGCGCTTGCGTCCCGAGGGAGCGAATGAACTCTTCTGCACTCGCAAGGCGGTCTTCTCCAGACGAATTGGTCGTTGCGGCAATGCGGAGCATGGCGCCGAGTGTTACTCCTTGATTTCGCAGCGACGACAGTAGTCGACGTGTGTCAGACGAAGACTCTTGGTTGAGAGGAAAGCGTGCGGTTTGTTCCGCAAACATGAGAGAGTCAGGTACTGCGACCGTGGTTTCGGTCGCCTGTGGCATTGCAAGGTATACGCCCACAAGCGCGGCTACACCCAGTACGAACAGAATGCTGCTCGCGGTAAGCGCGGGCGAGACTTTGCTACGAGCCACTGCTTTATCAAAATCTTTCGGCTTTTCTTGGTGCCGTTTTTGTTCTTCGAGCGCCGTCGCTTTAATAACCGTGATATTTTGTACGCGTGCGGCATGCACAAGATCATCTTTTAAGGTGTGCATGCCACTTACCAGCGGCACATCGAGCGGCTCTGGCGGGGCCTGCCTTTCGGGTGGCACGCTCTGTGGTTGAACTGCTCTGGGTGCTGTAGGCGCTACAGCGGGGGGAGTATTTTTCACATCACGCCGCTCAGGGAGCTGTATCTCTTTGAGAATGCGGGCAATATCTTCTTTCATATCGGGCATCTTTCTTTTTTCAGGTACGATAGTCTGTAAGGTGAGAGGTGTCTCTCCCGGTGTCGGCGGAGGAGTTGTTACCGTCTGAGGAGGAGTCAAAAAACCCGCGCCCAGAATACCGGGCGCGGGTTT
>Ga0214923_10002469_pt1 | contig 24573 bp, 23 predicted proteins | sample LL1510_MetaG_FD_177993 | JGI IMG/M metagenome (GOLD analysis project Ga0214923, IMG submission 177993) | Freshwater microbial communities from Lake Lanier, Atlanta, Georgia, United States - LL-1510 | ecosystem: Environmental > Aquatic > Freshwater > Lake | place: USA: Georgia | collected...
CCGAGCACCACGAGCAGCTCCACGAGGGTGAAGGCAGGGCGGGAGGGGGCATGACAGGCTGAAGCCTGTCCCACATGGGGGGCATGACAGGCTGAAGCCTGTCCCACATGGGGGGCATGACAGGCTGAAGCCTGTCCCACATGGGGGGGCAGACAGGGTGGAGTTGGGGGCAGCATGCGGGCATGACAGGGCGGAGCGTGTGTCGCGGTACGACAGGCTTCAGGCTGTCGGGATATTCCAGTCGCGTTCATGACAGATCCTGGATGAGTTTGATGAGCGGGAGGAAGAGGGCGATCACGATGAAGCCCACGGCGCCGCCGAGGAAGATGATGAGCAGGGGCTCCATCAGGCTCGTGAGGCTCTCCGTGAGCACGGCACACTCCTCGTCGTAGGTGTCGGCCACCTTGTAGAGCATCGTGTCGAGTTCGCCCGACTCCTCGCCCACGTCCACCATGTTGATCACGAGGTCGTCCACCACCGGCTTCTTGTATTTCGTGAGGTAGAGCAGGGCCCCGATCCCCGGGCACAACGCCGTCCAGAAGAACCAGGCCACCAGATTGAACGGCGGGATCGAAAACTCCTTGAGCGGCTTGGCGATCGCGTTGCCGTCGCGGATCGAGTCGCTCACCTTCTGGAAGAGCTGCTCGAACATCATGTTGCCCGAGGTCTCCTTCGTGATGTTGAGCGCCTCGAGAATCGGCACACCGCTGGAGAGGAGCGTGCCGAGCGTGCGGGTGGCCCGGGCGAGGATGTTTTTTTCCACCAGCTGCCCGAAGATCGGCATCTTGAGCGTGAACAGGTGCCAGCCGAACCGGCCGTAGGGGATGAGCGTGATCGCCCGGATCACCAGCCGGATGCCGAACGGGATCGCCGGGATCAGATACCAGTAGTTGGCGATCCAGTTGGAGAGGTCGATGAGGAACTGCGTCATCGGCGGGAGCGTGGAGCCGAAGTCGTCGAAGATCTTCTTGAACTGCGGCACGATCTTGAGCATGATGAACGTGAGGATGCCGACGGCCACGCTCACCACCACGATCGGGTAGACCATCGCCCCCTTCACCTTCCGCTTGAGCGCCTGGGCCCGCTCCATGAACTCCGAGAGCCGCCGCAGGATCACCTCGAGCGCGCCTCCCGCCTCGCCCGCCCGAATCATGTTGCAGTAGAGGCGGTCGAAGCACTTGGGGCTCTTGGCCATCGCCTCGGAGAGCGTGGTGCCTCCCTCGATCTCGTCGCACACGTCGAGGAGCGAGTTTTTGAGGCGGCCCGGCTTCTGCATGTCGGCCAGGATCTTGAGGCTGCGCAGGATCGGCAGGCCGGCGTCCTGGAGGATCGAGAGCTGGCGGGTGAAGAGGGTGAGGTCCTTGGTCTTGACGCCGCCGATGGCGAACGTGCGGCCCGGCTTCTTCTTCGCCGCCGCGCCCCCCTTCTTCGCCTTGCCGGCCTTGAGCTTCGTGACCATGTAGCCCATGGCACGGATCGTGGCCTGGGCCTCGGCCTCCGAGGGGGCCTCGAGGGTGTCGCGGATCTCCTTGCCGGTGGCCGCGTCGATGGCTTCGAAGACGAAGGTGGGCATGGTTCAGGCTTCGAGGATGGTTTCGCGGATGACTTCGTCGGCGGTGGTCAGGCCCGCGAAGATGCCCTCCATGCCGGAGTCGCGCAGCGTCACCATGCCGTGCTTGCGGGCCTCGTTGCGGAGGTCCTCGGTGGAGGCGTTGCGCATGATCATGTCGCGGAGCTGGTCGTTCATGATCATGAGTTCGTAGAGGCCGAGGCGGCCCTTGTAGCCGGTGCGGTTGCACTTCTCGCAGCCCTTGCCGCGGAAAAACTTCTTGCCAAACACCTGGTCGCTCGTGAGCTCGAGGTCGGCGAGCACGTCGGGCCCGGGGATCACCTCCTCCTTGCAGCCGGAGCAGATGCGCCGCACGAGCCGCTGGGCCAGGATCGCCTCCACCGTGGCCGTGATCAGAAACGGCGGCACGCCCATGTCGCGCAGCCGCGTGACCGTGGAGGGGGCGTCGTTGGTGTGGAGCGTGGAGAAGACCATGTGGCCGGTGAGCGAGGCCTGCACGGCGATCTCGGCCGTCTCGGTGTCGCGGATCTCCCCCACGAGGATCCGGTCGGGATCCTGGCGCAGGATCGCCCGGAGGATGCTCGCGAAGGTGTTGCCGAGCTCCTGGTCGATCGGCACCTGCACGATGCCGTCGATGTCGTACTCGATCGGGTCTTCGGTGGTGATCAGCTTGTCTTCGGGATCGTTGAGCTCGGAGAGGGCCGAATAGAGCGTGGTGGTCTTGCCGGAGCCGGTGGGGCCGGTCACGAGCACGATGCCGTTGGGCCGCTTGATCACGTCGCGGAACTTCCGCTTGATCTCCTCGTCCATCCCGAGCTTGTCGAGCGAGAGCGAGACCACGCCCCGGTCGAGCACCCGCATCACCACGCTCTCGCCGAACAGCGTGGGGAGCACGGAAACGCGCAGGTCGACCGGATGGCCCCCCACGTTGAGCTCGATGCGGCCGTCCTGCGGGAGGCGGCGCTCGGCGATGTCGAGATTGGCCATCACCTTGATCCGCGTGGTGATCGCGAAGGCCAGGTGCTTCGGCGGCGGCACCATCTCCTGGAGCACGCCGTCGGCCTTCAGGCGGATGCGGAACTCGTGCTCGAAGGGCTCGAAGTGGATGTCGCTGGCGCCGTCGCGGATCGCCAGCAGGAGCACCATGTTCAAGAGCTTGCGCACAGGCGCGCTCTCCGCCAGGGCCTCGGCCCCGGTGAGGTCCATCGGGCCCTCCTTGCCGAGGGCCGCCGCCTGGGCCGCCAGGGCCTGGTCGTGCTCGAGGTCGTCGACGAGCGACTCCACGCTCTCGCTCTCGGCGGCGTAGAACTTCTGGATCGTCTTCTCGATCTCCTGCTCCGTGGCCACCACGAGGTGGATGTCGTAGCCGAGCAGCGTGCGGAGCTCGTCGGCCACCTGGATCTTCTGCGGCTCGGCCGAGGCGATCGTGAGCCTGTTGTTCTCGAGCGCGAGCGGCACCACGCGGTAGAGCTGGGCCATCGGCTCGCTCACGAGGCGGATCACCTCCGGCTTGATCTCGCGGTCGTAGAGCGTGACGAACGTCGTGTTCCACTGCTCGGCCAGGGCCTCGCCGAGCTGCTCCTCGGTGTAGAAGCCGAGCGACACCCCCACCCGGCCGATCAGCTCGCCGCCGCGGGCCGCCTGTTCCTCGAGCAGCGACGCGAGCTGCGCGTCGTCGATGAGGCCGAGGTCGAGAAGGATGTGACCGAGTTTTTTCAGGGCCATGGGAGTGTCGTCGGAAGGTCAGTGGTCTTCTTTGGCGCCGGACGGGTCGTCGAAGATGCCGCGCTTGGCGTTGGCGATCCGCTTGGCGAGGTCGTCGACGCTCTGGGCCTTGGCCAGCACGTCCTCCTCGCGCACCTTCTTCTCGTTCCAGAGGCGGAAGAGGTGGTCGTCGAGGAGCTGCATGCCGAGCTTGGCCCCCGTCTGGATCGCCGAGTTGATCCGGAAGGTCTTGTTTTCGCGGATCAGGTTGCCGATGGCCGGCGTGACCACGAGGATCTCGTAGGCCGCCACGCGGCCGCCGCCGATCTTCGGCAGGAGGGCCTGGCTCACCACGCCGATGATCGCCGTGGAGAGCTGGGTGCGCACCTGCTCCTGCTGGTTGGTGGGGAAGGCGTCGATGATGCGGTTGACCGTGCCCTGGGCGCTCGAGGTGTGGAGCGTGCCGAAGACCACGTGGCCCGTCTCGGCCGCCGAGATCGCCGCCTCGATCGTCTCCAGGTCGCGCAGCTCGCCCACGAGGATCACGTCGGGGTCCTGCCGCAGGGCGCGGCGCAGGGCCTCGGAGAAGCTGGGCACGTCGTTGCCGATCTCGCGCTGGTTGACCGTGCTCTTCTGCGAAACGTGGTAGAACTCGATCGGGTCTTCGACCGTGATGATGTGGTGCTCGTAGTTCTTGTTGATGAAGTCGATCAGGCTGGCGAGCGTGGTGCTCTTGCCCGAGCCGGTGGGGCCCGTGACGAGAAACAGGCCGCGGGGCCGCGTGACCATCCGCTTGCACACGTCCGGCACGCCGAGCTGCTCGGGCGTGAGCATCTTGTTGGGGATCTGCCGGAGCACCATCGCCACGGTGCCGCGCTGCTTGAACACGCTGACGCGAAACCGGGCCATGTCGCCGAAGGCGAAGCCGAAGTCGGAGCCCCCCTTCTCGGCCAGCTCGGCCTGGCAGCGCTCCGGCGTGATCGACTTCATGAGGCCGTTGGTGTCGTCGGCGGTGAGCACCTTGGTGGCCTGCGGCCGCATGTGGCCGTCGATCCGGAACACCGGCGGGATCCCGGCCGTGATGTGGATGTCGCTCACGCCGCTCTTCACCGCCGCGGTGAGGAGTTTGTCGATCTGGATCGTGCCCTCGGCCACGCGGGGCCTGAGCACCTGCTGCGTGCCTGCGGCGTCGGGGGGCAGGGCCGCGCCCTCCTCGCGCCGCACGTCGAGCTCGAGCGGGGCGTCGGAGAGGAAGCTCGGCTTCTCGGGCTCCGGCTCGGTGGTGGGGGCGAGCACCAGGACCTTGGCCCCCGAGACGTCGACGAGCTTGCCCAGGTAGCGGGCGCCGGCCGCGCTGAAGAAAAACTTGGCCGGGTCGGCATGCTGCGGCATGATCGACTCGGCCATCGCGAGCACCTCGTCGGCCGGGAAGGGGCGGGTCTTGAGCGGCCGGAGCTGGTCGTTGATGCGCAGCATCGGCGGCGCGCCTCCGGAGAGCCGCAGCTCGGTGGCGCCGTTGTCGAGGGCCACCTTGAGCAGCTTCTCGACCTGCTGCGCGGCGGGGGAGGGGGCGGCCGTGCTCATGGGGATTCCTGACGGAGGCGAAACGGGCGGCGGAGGCTCCCGGGACGGCGAAGCCGGACGTCCGGCCGAGACCCTCCACGGGAAATCATATTCTGCCGCGCCGCGAAAATCGCGCACAGTTCCCGGCGGACGGGAAGAAAGAAGGCTCGCCACGGCAGGACGCCCGCCACGCGACCGGCCGGCCCCTGACAGCCGCCGATCGAGACTCCTGGATTATGCCCCGGATGTCATCGGCTCGGCAAGCGGCGGTTGTGCGGCCAAAATGTCGGGAGCGGGGGCTCGCCCCGCGGAGGGCGGCGATCCGGCCGCGCCGCCGGGGGGGCGGAATCACGCCGCACCCGGAAAAGAGCGGGTCGGCGGGGTCACTCCTCGACCTTCTTGGCGACGCGGAAGACCTCGTCGAAGGTGGTGATGCCCCGCAGGACCTTCTGGACGCCGTCGTTGAACATCACGTTCATCCCCTGCGACACCGCCGCCAGCCGGATCTGGGTGGTGGGGGCCCCCTGGAAGGCCAATTCCCGGATCTTGCTCGTCATCACCATCAGCTCGAAGATCCCGAGGCGGCCCTTGTAGCCCGACTTCTGGCAGTGGGCGCAGCCGCGGCCCTTCATGAACGTGGCCCCCTTGAGCATGTCGGGCGTGACGCCGGCCAGCTCGAGCTGGGTGTCGAGCGGCTGGAAGGGCTGCTTGCATTTCGGACAGTTGACGCGGACGAGCCGCTGGGCGAGGACGGCGATCACGCTCGAGGCCACGAGGTACGCCGGCACGCCCATGTCGATCATCCGGGTGATGGCGCCCGGGGCGTCGTTGGTGTGGAGCGTCGAGAAGACGAGGTGGCCGGTGAGCGAGGCCTGGATGCCCATCTGGGCGGTCTCCGTGTCGCGCATCTCGCCCACCAGGATCACGTTGGGCGCCTGCCGCAGCATCGACTTGATCACGCGGGCGAAGTCGAGGCCGATCTGGTGCTTGATCTCGCACTGGTTGATGCCGGCGAGGTAATACTCGACGGGGTCCTCGGCGGTGATGATCTTCGTGTCGGGGCGGTTGAGCTCGTTCAGGGCGGCGTAGAGCGTGGTCGTCTTGCCGGAGCCGGTGGGGCCCGTGACGAGGATGATGCCGTTGGGGCGGCGGATCAGGTTCTTGAACTGGCGGAAGTCGGCGTCGGAGAGGCCGAGCTGGCGGATGCCGACCTTGATGTTGTCCTTGTCGAGGATCCGCATCACCACCGACTGGCCGTGGTTCGTCGGCATCACCGAGACGCGGAGGTCGTAGTCCTTGCCGTCGGCCGTGAGCTTGATGCGGCCGTCCTGGCAGCGGCGCCGCTCGGCGATGTCGAGCTTGGAGAGGATCTTGATGCGCGAGAGGATCGCGCCCAGGAGGCGGCGGGGGGGGTTGTCGCGCTCCACGAGGCGGCCGTCGATGCGGTAGCGGATGCGGATCCGGTCTTCGAAGGGCTCGATGTGGATGTCGCTGGCCCGCAGCTGCACCGCCTCGGTGATGATCAGGTTCACGAGCTTCACGACCGGGGCGTCGGAGGTGTCTTCCTCCTTGGCGTTGGCCGCCTGCTCGACGGCCGTCTCGGTGAAGTCGATGGCGGTGTCGGTGAACTCCTGGAGCATCGAGTCGGCCGATTCGCCGTCGCTGAGCCCGTAGTGGCGGTTGATCGCCTCCACGATCTGCTCGCGGGTGGCGAGCACGAGGTCGACGTCGCGGTTGAGGATGAAGCGGAGCTTCTCCTGCGTGTCGAGGTCGGTGGGGTCGGCGGTGGCCACGCGCAGGGCCGCACCCGCCTCGGCCACGGGGAAGATCGTGTTTTCGCGGGCCACGCTCTCCGGCAGGAGCGTCACCACCTCCGCCGGCACCTCGAGCCCGGCGAGGTCGACCACCTTCAGGCGGTAGGCCTTGGCGAGCGCCTTGAGCACCTGCTCGCCCGGGGCGTAGCCGAGCCGCACCACCTCGTCGTGGACCTTCTTCCCCGACGCCTGCGCCAGCCGCAGCGCCTCGGCGAGCTGCTCGGCGCTCACGAGCCCTTCGGAGACGAGGATGGTGGAGAAGGCGTCTGGCATGACGAACGTGGGACAGGCTTCAGCCCGTCAAAAATGTAGGACAGGCTTCAGCCTGTTAAAAAATGTAGGACAGGCTTCAGCCTGTTAAAAAATGTAGGACAGGCTTCAGCCTGTCGGCTCTGGCACAACCGCCTTCCGCCCGTCCGCCATCACAGGTAGGTATCGGTGTGTTCGTAGCCGGGGGCGCAGGTGCAGAGGAAGACGAGCTCCCCGCCGCCGGTGTTTTCGATGGTGTGGACGAGGCCGGGGGGGATGGCGATCGCGTCGCCGGGGCCGACGGGCCGCGATTCGCCGGCGAGCGTCATGCGGGCCGTGCCGGAGAGGATGTAGTAGATCTCCTCGGTGACCTTGTGGTGGTGGGGCGTGGTGGCCTGGCCGGGGGCCAGGCGGGCCTCGGCGAGGCTCTGGCTGCGGATCGCCGAATTGCGGTGGGCGAGCAGCTCGCGGATCGTCGAGCCGTCGGCCGTGACGAAGGGCACCGCCTCCCGGTGGTTGATGACGTCCATGCGTCAAGGATAGCAAAAGCCGCGATCGGCGGTCCGCCTCACCTCACGCACAACACCGCCGGAGGGATCGGGTGGATCGTCCAGGCGGCCGCGTCGGGGAGGAGGCCGGGATCGAAGGAGGTGTCGGCCTCCACCACGAACGTGCTCCCCTGCGGCGCGGCCCGCCCGAGCGCCGTCACGAGGGCCGTGACGTCGGCCGGCCGCGACCGGAAGAACTCCCACGGCGGCGACACGAACACGATCCAGGGGGCGTCGGCCGGCAGCGGGGCGGGGGCCGTGGGGAGCTTCCTGGCCCAGAGCAAAACGTCGCCCGAGCGCACGTCGGCCCGGTCGGCCACGCCGAGGGCCCGCGCCGAGCGGCGGAGGGCGTCGGCGGTGGGGAAGTGTCGCTCCACGAACACCGCCCGGCTCGCCCCGCGGCTGAGGGCCTCGAAGCCGAGCGCGCCCGAGCCGGCGAACAGGTCGAGGGCGATCGCCCCGCGCACCCGCTCCCCGAGGAGGTCGAAGAGCGTCTCGCGGACGCGGTCTTTCATCGGCCGGGTGCGGGGGTCGGGGGCGAATTCGAGCCGCCTGCCGCGGAGGTCCCCGCCGATGATCCGCGGGGCGCTGGCGGCGTCGGCGGCGGGGGCGGGGCGGGGCATGCGGGGCTCGCGGCGTTCGCGGGGGGCGGCGGCGGGAGTGACGGGGACGGCGGGGCCCGATCCATGTTCTACTATGCCTCCACCCCCCGGAAGCCCCCGCATGCGCCTGCCGCCCCTGATCGTCGTCGTCGCGGCGCTCGTCGCGAGCCCCGCCCGTTGCCAGACGCCCGAGGTGGAGGCGGCGCCCGACGCCGCGCAGGCGCTGGCCGAGATGGCCGCCGCCGGCAAAGCCCTCAAGGACCACGTGGCGGAGCTGACCGTGCTCCAGGCGAAGTATCACCAGCCGAAGGCCGACCAGGGGGCGATCGAGCGGAAGTTCAACGAGGTGCACGCCCAGGCCCGGGCCGCCAGCGAGCGGCTCGAGACGGCGGCCTTCGCCGTGGCCGTGGCCGACCCGAAGAACGAACAGGCCCGCGAGATCACCGGGGCCGTCGTGGCCGCCGCCCTCAAGCACGACGACCCGACCAGGGCGCTCGAACTCGTCGCGCTCCTCGACAAGGCCGGCGCCGCGCCGGCCGGCGTGCTGCTCATGGCCGCCTCGGCCGCCATGCTCACCTCCGACCTCGACGCCGCTCAGGCCTGGCTCGACAAGGCCGCCGCCGCGGGCGCCGACAAGGACCAGGTGGCGGGGCTCGGCGAGGCGCTGGCGGAGGAGCGGCCCAAGGTGAAGGAGGAGACGGCCAGGCGGGCCGCCGACGCCAAGGCCGACGACCTGCCGCGCGTGAAGATCACGACCACCAAGGGCGACATCGTGGTGGAACTGTTCGAGAACGAGGCCCCGAACACCGTGGCCAACTTCATCAGTCTCGTCGAAAAAGGTTTTTACGCCGGCACGCCGTTCCACCGCGTGATCGGCGGGTTCATGGCCCAGGGGGGCGACCCGACCGGCTCCGGCAAGGGGGGCCCGGGCTACGTGATCGACTGCGAGTGCGCGAAGCCGGAGGCCCGCAAGCACTTCCTGGGCTCGCTCTCGATGGCCCACGCCGGGCCGAACACGGGCGGGTCGCAGTTTTTCCTGACGTTTCGGCCGACGACGCACCTCGACGGCAAGCACACCGTCTTCGGCCGGATCGTGGAGGGGCTCGACGTGCTGCCCGCGCTCACCCGGACGGAGGGGGAGACGGCCTCGGGCGGGCCGCCGGATAGAATCGTGAAGGCGGAGGTGGTCCGGAAGCGGAGCCACCCCTACGAGCCGCAGACGAAGCCCGACACGCGGGCCAGATGACCGCGGGGCCGCTTGCCATGAACCGCGTCAAGCCAGCGATCCTGCTGACGATTGCCTTCGGAGCCGCGCTCGTGACCGCCGCCGAACCGCCCGCCGACCGCCCGGCCGATTCACCCCGGCCGCCGGCGAAGAATCCCGCGGTGCTCGGCCGGATCCCGGACGACCAGATCCCGAAGACCGACGCGGAGTGGAAGAAGCGGCTCACGCCCGAGCAGTTTGAGATCACGCGCAAGAAGGGCACCGAGCGGGCGTTCACGGGCAAGTACACCGACACCCAGACGCCCGGCACCTACCGCTGCATCTGCTGCGGCGAACCGCTCTTCACGTCGCAGGAGAAGTTCCACAGCGGCTGCGGCTGGCCGAGCTTCTTCGCGCCGATCGACAAGGCCCGGGACAAGACGGTGGCCGAGCACGCCGACCACTCGCTCGCCGGCATCCCGGGCTTCGGCGTGCGGACGGAGGTGACCTGCCGCCGCTGCGGCGCCCACCTGGGCCACGTGTTCGACGACGGCCCGCCCCCGACGGGCCTGCGCTACTGCATCAACTCCGCGTCGATCACCCTCGACCCGACCCCGTAGGACAGGCTTCAGCCTGTCGCAAACGTAGGACAGGCTTCAGCCTGTCGGGCAATGAATGACAGGCTAAAGCCTGTCCTACGGTCCTTCTCCCCGCAGGCACTTGACGCGCTCCGGGAAGGTGTGTACACATGTTCACATACTCTCGAAAGGAGCTCTTGTCCATGGAAGCCTTCAGCCGCCGTCACCTGCCGCACTACGACGTGTCTCACGCCACGTACTTCGTCACCGCGTGCCTCGCAGGCAGCATTCCCTCCACCGGGGTGCTGGCCCCGAAAAAGCCGGTCGGGGCCACGCTCCGCCCGGGCGACGCGGGGCGGCAGCGCTGGTGCGACGCGGAGGATTTCAGCCGCACCGAAACCTGGCTCGACGAGCGCACGCCGGTGCGCTGGCTGGCCGATCGGCGTCTGGCGTCGATCGTGCGGTGCGAACTGCTGCGGGCGGCCCGGGAGTCGATCGACCTGCACGCGTTCGTGATCATGCCCAGCCACGTGCATCTGGTGTTCACGCCCCGGCGGGAGTTCACCGACCTGCTCTGCCGCCGGGGTGAACGGCTCCCTCCGCGGTCGATCGTGATGCGGGCGATCAAGGGGCGATCGGCCGTGGCCTGCAACCGGCTGCTCCGCCGGGCGGGGGCTTTTTGGCAGAGCGAGTCGTACGACCGCGTCGTGCGGGATGAAACCGAACTCGAGGACGTGATCGCCTACGTCGAGCACAACCCGGTGAAAGCCGCCCTCTGCCCCCGCCCCGCCGACTGGCAATTCTCCTCCGCCCACGTAGGACAGGCTTCAGCCTGTCAAAACGTAGGACAGGCTTCAGCCTGTCAAACAATGAATGACAGGCTAAAGCCTGTCCTACATGACATGCCGTGACAGGCTTCAGCGTGACCGACGGGGTGGATTCAGAAGTCGTCGCCGGGGCGGCGGCCGCGCGGGGCGCGTTGTGCGCGGAACTGCGGCGTAGCTGCGTCTTCCTCGTCCAGGGTGTTCGCGATGGCCGCGGGCAGTGGCTCGGCGGTCGGCGGCGCATCTTCGTCGCCGTCGGCCGATTCGGGCCGGAAGATCGCGTCGCCCGGGGCGGGGCCTGTGTCGGCGAGCCCCGCCGGCGGCTCGGGGGTGGGGGGCTCGGGCGGCCGCTGCTCGGGGGCGGGCTGTTCGGGTGGACGCGGAGGGGCCGCCATCGGAACCACGGCACCCTGCGGCGGCAGGGGCAGCGGGCCCGCGGAGGGATCCGGCGCGAGCATCGCCGGGCCGACGATCACCGCCGCCAGGATCGCGGACACGAAGATGCCCCCCACGACGCCGATCACGATCGCCGACAGCAGCGGCCGTCCGGCGATCCACTCGAGGCTGCTGCGCGTTACGGCGGCGGAGCGTGCATCGGACCGGGGCGGCGGGGCGGCCGCGTTCCGCCGTTCGCGGCGCCGGGTCCGGCGTCGTCGGGGGCGTGCGGCGGGGTCGGCATCCGTGCCGCGGAACAGCCTGTGCGAGTCGCCTGCCGGCCTCCAGCCCGTCATCCCCTCCTTCCACAGGAGGTCGGTCGGCAGCAGGTCGCCCCGCCACGCCATGCGGCGGATCTTACGGGAGGTCAGCGGGCCGAACCGCTGCCCGTCGCGTTTGTAGTACCACTGCGAGGACACCGCAGACGGCTCCCGCGGGAAGAAGCACAGTATCCGCCGCGGCGGCACGATCGGCAACCCGCCGCCTCCACCGCGTGAAATCGCACGCCCCCGGCGTGCATGCCGCACGCAGCCGCCCGGCCGCCGGCCCGTCAGCCGACGACGTGGCGGGGCGTGCCGGCCCGGAAGGCGGCCACGTTCCCCGCCGTGACGGCGATCAGCCGGCGGCGGGCGTCGCGCGTGGCCCACGCCACGTGCGGCGTGATCACGCAGTTGCGCGCCCGCAGGAGCGGATTCGACGCCGGCGGCGGCTCCACGGAGAGCACGTCGAGCCCCGCCCCCGCGATCGTGCCCGAGTCGAGCGCGGCGGCGAGATCGGCCTCGTCCACGAGGCCGCCGCGGGCCGTGTTGACGAGGAAGGCCGTGCGCTTCATGCGCGCGAGGCGGGCCGCGTTCACGAGCCCCGCGGTGTCCGGCGTGAGCGGGCAATGGAGCGACACGACGTCGCTCTCGGCGAACAGACGGTCGAGGTCGACCGCCTCGCCCCCCTCGACCGGGCCCGCATGCGAGCGCCGGTGGGCGAGGATCCTCATCCCGAAGGCGCGGCCCACGCGGGCCACCGCCTGCCCGATCCGGCCGTAGCCCACGACGCCGAGCGTGAGGCCGGCGAGCTCGACGAGGTCGCCGTCCCAGAAGCAGAAGTCGGCGCAGGCCGTCCACCGGCCCTCGTGCACCGCGCGGTCGTGGTGCCCGACGCGGTTGGTGAGCTCGAGCAGAAGCGCGAACACCGCCTGGGCCACGTTCGGCGTCGAATACTCCGGCACGTTGCAGACCGCGACGCCGTGGTCGCGGGCCGCCGCCACGTCGACCACGTTGTAGCCCGTCGCCAGCACGCAGATGCATTTGAGATCGGGCAGGGAGGCGATCACCTCGCGGGTGAGGACCGTCTTGTTGGTGAGCACGACGTCGGCGTCGCGGGCCCGCGGCACGATGTCGGCGTCGGAGGTGCGGTCGTGCACGGTCAGCTCCCCGAGGGCCGCGACCGCGTCCCAGGAGACATCGCCGGGATTCGCGGTGTGGCCGTCGAGGATCACGATCTTCATGGGCCCGATGATACCGTCTCGGGCTCCGCCACCGTCTTGCCGCGGCGCGAGACCGCCACCGGGATCGCCCCGCCCACCGGCACCCGCCGGCCGTCGGCCACGAGCACGGCCGAGAGCGTGAAGGGCAGGGTGGCACCGTCGTCGGCGAGATCGCCCCGGGCGAGGAGGGAGTCGAGATACGGCTTGATCGCCCCGCGGAGCGTCTTGTCGGTGGCGGGGCGCGAGGTGTCGCCCACGAGGTTGCGCAGATCGCCGCCTGCGATCACGTAGGCGTTCTCGCGGGCGTCGAACGCCAACGGCTCGAACGACAGCTCCGCCGCCGTCGCCCCGCTCGACTCGTCGCGCACGAGGAGCTGCAGCGCCCCCTTGGCCGGCGGCACGAACACCGCGGGCGCCGTGATCACGATGCGGTCGGCGTCGAGCGCGAAGAACTCGTCGACGCGGGCCGCCTCGGTGCGGCCGCCGGCCGCCTTCGACACGGTGAACGAGAGCCGCAGCGTGCCCGCGTCGGCGAACGCGAGGCCGCACTCCGCCGCCGCGCTGCCCCGCGCGGACACCGGCACGAGGAGATGGCTCGTGACGCCGTAGGGCGTGGCGAGGTGGACGTCGACGAACTCGCGCTCGTGACAGGGAAACGCGTCAGCCTCGAGTGCTGGAGCGTGGGCCGGCGCCGGCAACGGCTCGGCGTGGCTGGCCGGGCTCGCCCAAGCCGGCTCGGGGGCGGCAGCCGAGGTGAGTCCGGCGTTCCAACGCCGGGAAAGCTCCTCGCGTGGGCCGCGGCGTCCCAACGCTCGTCGAGCGTTCGCCGACCCCCTCGCCTCCCGCTGGTGCAGTTCAAGATCGCAGGCACCGCATCCCGATCGTCCGATCGTCTGCACGCCGGGCGGGATCTCGACCTCGAGCACCTCGCGCGAGAGGAGCCGGAACCGGGCCGGCCGGCCCCCGGCGATCACGCGGGTGTCGTGCACGCTGAACCCCTTGCCGATCAGGAACAGCGTGGTGCCCGCGGCCCGGTCGACGCCCGGAGCGCCGTACCAGCCGACGAGTTCCGGCGCGAGGTCCGTGACGCCGCTGTCGAAGAGCTCGAAGCCGCCGCAGGTGTTTTCGTGGGGCACGCGGGCCTCGAGCGTCTGCTGCGGGAGCCGCTCCTCGAGCTGCTCCACCCGTCGCATCAGGCGGGCCATCTGGCCGTCGCGGTAGAGGTGCTCGCAGCGGCCGCAGGCCGCGGCCGTGCGCTCGAGCGCCTTCACCGACCGCGAGAGCCGGAGCGTGTGGCGCATGTCGGGCTCGGTGGCGGCCGGATGCGCGAGCGAGAACCAGCGGGTGTGCACGTCGCAGACCAGCCGGGGCACGAACGACGGCATGACCACGATCGCCACGCACTCGCGGATGCCCGGCTCGAGCCCGCGCGAGGCGAGGTCGGCGGCGGCCGACGGGCCGCAGAGCGTCTCGCCGAGGGTGGCGAGCTGGCCGCGGGTGGGGGGTGTCTGCACCCGCGGCATGAACCGCCAGCCGAACGTGTCGGCCCCGTGCGCGAAGCCGACGACCGTGCGGTTGAGCGCCACCACGGAGAGATCGGCCTCCACGCGGCGGGTGTACCGCGCCAGGCCCTGGGCGTTGAGCCGGCCGCTGGCGAACGCCGCGGCGGTGGCGATCTGCAGCTCGCGGCGGCGGGCGAAGGCGTCGTCGACCGTCTGCTCGTCGACCGCCGGATCGAGCGCGAACACGCGCACCGGCCAGCGGCGCCGGACGTAGTCGTTGAACGCCGCGCGGGCCTCCGGCGCGGGATCGGGGCCCACGAGCGGGCCCGGGCAGGCGGCGCCGCCGGAGGTGGCGCGGATGTCGGCGGCCAGCCGCTCGTCGAGGAGCGCCGACTCCACGAGGATCCCCCAGGCGAGCGCGGCCGCGGGCGTGGTGCAGAAAGGGGGCGCGGCCTCGCGGTCTTCGCAGCACACGCCGGCAGCGGGGGGCGCGGGAAGCGGCTCGGGGGGCGGATCCGCGGAGCCGGTGCCGAACAGCGCGAGCACCTGGCAGCGCACGGCCGCGAGGTCGTCGGCACGCCGGCCGCGCACGAGCTCGGCCAGCCGCCAGCCGGGCAGCGCGGCCCACAGCCCGCGGTGGCGGTCGAGCGCGAGGAGGTCGGCCGCGGCGGCGAGCTCGTCGGCGAGGAAGCCGCGCACGTCGACGTATTCGATGCACGGCCGGGCCGCGGGGTGCGCTGCCAGCGCCCGGCGGGCCGCCTGCACGAGCAGGGCGATCTGGCGGATGCCCGCCACTTCGGCCAGCTGCGACACCGGGATCGGCAGCCGCGACCGGCGGGTCTTCATCGACGGCGCCGTCGCCGGCGTGATCGCCGGCAGCCGCTCCGCGAGCGACCGCATGGCGGCCATCACGCCGGCGCGCTCTCCCCCGGCCTCCGCCGGCGCGAGGATCGTGTCGGCCCAGGCGACGCAGTCGGGATCGTTGACGCAGTGCGTGAGCGCGGGGGCGACCAGGTCGACGAGGTCGTTGATCACGAGGTCGCGGACGGTGTTCGGGAGGAGGTCGTCGTCGAGGCGGGGGTCGACCGTGATCGTGATCTCGGCGCCGTGCCCCTTCTGCGTCTTTCCGCCCGGCACGATCGAGACCGGGATGCGCAGGAGGTCGAGGGCGTAGCCGGGGGCGTCGGCGGAGTCGTCCCCCTCGTTGATGCGCCGCAGCTCGTGGAGGTGGCCGAGGTACCGGGAGAGGTGGTCGAGCTGGAGCGTGGGCTCGAGGGCCAGGGGCGCCTCGTCGAACCGCATGCCCGGCGCGAGTGGCGGCCCGGCGAAGGGGGCCGTGCGGGCGATCACGACCGGGTCGGCGCGGCCCACCTGCTCGTTGGTGGTGGGCAGCAGCGTCTGGATCGAGTTGACCACGCTGGCGTCGGGCGCGGCCACGAACTCTGCCGGCCGGCGCCGGCCCGAGGCCGACTGCACCGCGAGCGCCAGCCCGAGGAACGACTGGTCGCTGCGTCGGATCGCCGCCTGGGAATGCTGCTCGAAGAGCGGCAACTGGCGCCGCAGCTGCTCCTCGTATTCGAGGCGGTGGCGCACGAGGCGGTTCTGCCCCCAGACGTCGGGCGCCTTGGCCACGATCGAGCCGTGGAGGTTGATCTGCCGCTCCAGCCACTCGATCTCGGCGCCGAGCCGCTCGATCTCGTCGTCGGCGCAGGTCTCGGGGCGGGAGCGGTGGAGCGCCCGGAACGGGGCGGCCAGGCCGTCGACGAGCCGGCCGAGGTCGCCGGCCGAAGCGGCCGCGGCGAGGGCCAGGTGGACGGCGCAGGCGAGGACGAACCGAACCCGGTGCATGCTCATGGTGCCCCTCCTTGCGGGTGTCCCCGCGCGCGGGGATACTGCCCCCCAAGGCAATCGGACGCCCGGGCCGGTCGATTGACATTCCGGCGGCCCGACCGCGGATCCCGGGCCACGTTGCCCACCTTCCCAGGAGGCCCGTCGCCGTGAGACGCCCGCAGCGGCATCCCATCCAGTGCATCGTCCCGCCGTACATCTTCAGGCACATGGCCCGCTCGGCCGACCCGCGGGTGCGGGAGATGGCCGTGGCCGCGCTCGCCGCGGCTGCGGCGGTGCGGGCGGTGCGGGCGTTCTCCCAGCAGATGCCCTCCCTCCTGGCCGCGCCCTCGCCGGCCGGCCGGAAGCACCGCCTCGTGTACGACGCCCGGGGACGCGACGAATTGCCCGGCCGGCTCGTGCGCGGCGAGGGGGAGAAGAAGTCGGCCGACGCGGCCGTGAACGAGGCCTACGACTTCGCCGGCGACACGTTCGACTTCTACCACGCGCTCTTCGGCCGCAACTCACTCGACGACGCCGGGATGACGCTCGTCTCGAGCGTGCACGTGGGGGAGCCGGACGGCCGCGGCTTCCAGCCGATGAGCAACGCCTTCTGGGACGGCTCGCAGATGGCCTACGGCGACGGCGACGGGGGCGTGTTCCGGCGGTTCACGCGGTCGCTCGACGTGGTGGCCCACGAGCTCACGCACGGCGTGCAGTCGTTCACGAGCAACCTCGTCTACCGCGGGCAGTCGGGGGCGATCAACGAGCACTTCTCCGACGTGTTCGGCGCGCTCGTGCGGCAGTGGCGGGCGGGCGAATCGGTCGAATCGGCCAACTGGCTGATCGGCGCGGAGGTGCTCGTGCCGGCCCCGACGCGGCGGGCGATCCGCGACATGGAGCACCCCGGCACGGCCTACGCCAACGATCCGGTGCTCGGCGACGACCCGCAGCCCGACCACATGCGGACGTTCTCGGCCGGGCCGGCCGACTCCGGTGGCGTGCACCTCAACTCCGGCATCCCGAACCGGGCGTTCGTGCTCGCGGCCCAGGCCCTCGGCGGGCCGGCGTGGGAGCAGGCCGGCCGCATCTGGTACGACGCGATGCTCCAGCTCTCGCGCACGAGCCAGTTCGCCGACCTCGCGCGGATCACGGCCCAGGTGGCCGGCGACCGGTTCGGGGCGGCGGCGAAGAAGGCGGTGAAGGCGGCGTGGAAGAAGGTGGGGCTGTGAGCCGGTGCCCGCGCCGGCTCGGCATCCCGAGGGGAACGCATGGCCGCGTGGGGCTCGTTTGACGGCCGGGTGGTGGCCCGCTGGCACGACGACGGCCGCGACATGACGCTCGTCGAGCCGTTCGCCTACGTCGACCCCGCCGCCGTGCGCTGGATCGCGCCGGCCGGTGCGGTGGTCAACGGCGCGAGCATCCCGCGGCCGTTCTGGTCGCTGATCGGCGGGCCGTTCGAGGGGCGGTTTCGCAACGCGTCGGTCGTGCACGACGTGGCCTGCGTGGAGCGCACGCGGGCGTGGCGGCAGGTGCACCGGATGTTCTACGAGGCCTGCCGCTGCGGCGGCGTGGGGGCGGTCGAGGCCAAGACCATGTATTACGCCGTGTACCACTTCGGACCGCGCTGGCGGCTCGAGGGGGGCATGCTCCGCGACGAGACGCCGCCGCAGCCGTCGGCCCGCGACGTGGCGACGATCGAGGCCTTCTTTCGCACGCACGACGTCGGCGACGACCAGATCCCGACGCTCCGGATCCGCTGATCGCAAGCCGCATCACGCGTTGGCGATCTGCTCCTCGAGCCAGCGCCACCGGGGGTCGTCCGTCGTGAAGATCGTCTCCCACTCGCCTTGAATCCAACCGAGATCAATGGTGCCGCGATTGGCGGCAACAAGTGCCTCGATATCGGCCTGATCCTGAAGGCGATATGCCAGCAGTTTCATGAGGATCAGGCCCTCGGCTGTGGCGACGCGGATCGGGCCGGCGGGGCCCTGCTCATTGCTCGCCGTCTCGAGCACGTGGCGATAGGCTGGCAGCACCGGCGCGAGCCAGTCGAGCCGCACGTCGCCGCGCCAGAGGACGGCGAGGTGATGACGTTGAAATTCCGTGATCACTGTCGGCTGGTCGAAATCGAAATGCTTCGCTTGGAGGCGTTCGAGCAGGTCGGGAAGCTTGATTGCCGGCACATCCATCAAGACGTCGATGTCTTGCGTGTAACGCGGTCGCGATCGGAACCCGGTGGCGAGGCCACCGATCAACGCGTACGTGGTGCCAGTGACAGCCAGCACTTCGATCATGTCTGCGAGCGTGGCCTCGATCGAATCCGGCGGATGAGCGGGATCACCTGCCATGGCGTTGGAACAGGTCGAGCTGAATTTCCCGCCAGCGGGCTTCGGAAGCGTCGTCGCGGCCTGACGCGGAGCGTTTCCGCTGCTGGGCCGCACCCCAGCTGCGCAGGGCAAACAGCCGGCGCCAACGCTCCAGCGGCGGCAGGGACTGAAATCGCCTCGCATCCGCCGCGACGACCGCACGGGCGTCCGGGAATGGAATTTCGGCAAGCGTGTGAACTGACGCACCCATACATTCGATTCTACTCGCCCACCGGTAGGCAGCGCTGCCACGGTCGATTTTCGCGGCCGGCCGTATACTTCGGGCCATGCACATCGAGCGGGTGAAATACGTGATCTGGGCCGCCGACATGGATCGGGCGGTGGGGTTTTATCGCGACCTCTGCGGCGGCCGCGTGCTCAAGCAGAACAGCGTGATTGCCGAAGTGGAGATCCTCGGCTCCGTGATCGGCATCCACTCCGGCGGCGAAGGGAAGCGCACCTGGACGGGCATCAGCTTCCAGGTGCCCGACGTCGTGGCGGCGGCCCGCGAGGTGGTGGCCGCCGGCGGCACGCTCTCGCGCGAGCCGGAGCCGGAGAACGGCGAGCCGCCGCATCTGGCGATGTGCATCGATCCGGAAGGCAACGAATTCATGCTGTTTCGGAAGCGCAGCTAGCGCGGCGACGCACGGAGACCACGCCCATGGACGGGTGGATCGCGAAGGTGCCGGAGGGCACGGCAGGCCGCGTGCGCCAGTTGCTCGCGGGCCGCCGCGTGGTGGTGCGGCTCTCACGGCCGCGGCGCACGAAGCTCGGCGACCACCGCCCGCCCGGCCGGGGCCGCACGCACCACCGGATCACGGTCAACGACGACCTCAATCAGTATGCGTTTCTCACCACGCTGCTGCACGAGATCGCCCACGTGACGACGTGGGAGAGACTTCGGCACCGCGTGCGCCGCTATCCGCCGCACGGCCGCGACTGGAAACGCGAGTTTGGCGCGATCCTCGAGCCGTTCGTCGATGCCGCGCTCCTGCCCGACGACATCGCGGCCGCCCTGGCGACCTTCATGCGCAACCCCGCGGCGGCGAGCTGCAGCGACCGCGGGCTCGTGCTCGCGCTCGCGAAGTACGACCTCCCGGACGCCGGGCGGCATCGGGTCGAAGACCTGCCGCCGGGGAGCGTGTTTCGGGTGGAGACGGGGCAGGTGTTTCGCCTGGGCCCAAGGCTCCGCAGCCGCTACCAGTGCTTCGAGCAACCGGGCGGCCAGGAATACCGCGTGCACGGCCTCAGCCGCGTGGAGGCAATCTCGGTCGCCGCGCGTGAGTTTTTTCGCCGTTGACGGATGCGCAAAAAGGTGTACAAATATGCACGTGCCCTGCCGTCCTGGCGGTAAGTGTGTCGCCAACGCACGGGATGCCAGAGCCGGAACCAGAGCCGGAACCAGAACCGACGCCGATACGTGATGGCGGTACACTAGCGAGGACGTGCCTTTATGGTTGCGATGATGGACACGCTGGCGATCTACGAACAGTTTCGGGCCGTGCTCGGTGAGGAGCGGGCGAAGGGCTTCGCGCAGACGCTCGGCACGATGATCGAGGAGGCGAAAAACGCCGCCACGAAGGAAGACATTCGGCTCCTGCGTGAATCCCTCGAGACGGGTACCTCGAGACTCGACGCAGCCCTCGAGAAGCTCGCCGAGGCGCAGGTGCAGACGGAGGCCCGCCTGGGCCGGCTCGAAGCGACGGTGGAGAAGCTCGCCGAGGCGCAGGTGCGGACGGAGGCCCGCCTGGGCCGGCTCGAAGCGACGGTGGAGAAGCTCGCCGAGGCGCAGGTGCAGACGGAGGCCCGCCTGGGCCGGCTCGAGGCGACGGTGGAGAAGCTCGCCGAGGCGCAGGTGCAGACGGAGGCCCGCCTGAGCCGGCTCGAAGAGACGGTGGCGAAACTCGCCGAGGCGCAGGTGCAGACGGAGGCCCGCCTGGGCCGGCTCGAAGCGACGGTGGAGAAGCTCGCCGAGGCGCAACTGAAGATGGAGGCCCGTCTGGGCCGGCTCGAGGCGACGGTGGAGAAGCTCGCCGAGGCGCAGGTGCAGACGGAGGCCCGCCTGAGCCGGCTCGAAGAGGTGGTCGAGCGTCTGGCGAAGGTGGTGGAGCGGCTGGTGGTGCGCTCCGACCGACATGAAGGAACGCTGCTGGAGCTGAGGTTTCGCGATCGGCTGCCCTCGTATCTCGGCCTGTTTCTCAGGCGGGCGAAGGTTTTGCAGCCAGCCGATTTGCTCGATGACCTCGAGCCACGCCTCGAGCGCGCCGAGGTCGAGGATTTCTTGAGAGCCGACGTGCTCGCCCGCGGCGCGGTCGATGGAGAGACCACGTATGTGGTCGGTGAAGTGTCGTACACGGCGCACGCCAGCGACGTCGATCGGGCGGCGCGGCGGGCCGGCCTGCTGCGGAAGGCGGAACTTCACGCCCTGGGGCTCGTCGCCTGCGAGACGGTGCAGCCCGAGACGCTCGCGTATGCCCGCGAGCAGGGCGTGCGGGTCTGGTCCGATGGACGGTTCGTCGACGAGCGGCCGGCGTGACGGCCGCCTACCTCCTCGATTGCCGGCGGCGGACCGTATTGCCGTAGACGTGCAGCGGGCGGTAGGGCCGCTTCTCGATCGGCATGCTCTTGATCTGCTCGCGTTCCGCGCCGAACGTCACGATGCGCGGATCGAAGCCCGTCCCGCCGGCGGCCAGGGCCGACTCGGGGAGCGGGATCGACAGGGCGGCGAGAACGACGGCGAGGAGCGGCAAACCTCTGGGGATCATGTCTGGGACTCTGGGCGACTGCCAATCAGCGTTGAATGAATCGTCGCCGCAACGATGTTTTTTTCGCCGCCCGGGCGGAGTCATGACGCCCGTCAGATCCGGCATGCGCGGCGGGACGCCGGCCGTGAGCGACCCCCACCCCGGGGTGACGGTCGTCGGCACACGCGGCACCACCGGTCTGCTGCACGGCGGGGAGCGGTGCCGTATGCTGGGTTGGCCCGGGGCGGCGGCCGGCCGCCTCGGCTGGAGGCGTGACGAGGTGGCGAGCATGACGAGCATCGAGCGATTCTCGGCGGCGATCGTGATCCTGGCGGCCGCCGCGGCCGTAACGCCCGCGTCCGACGGCGGCGTCGAAGCCGACGTGCGGCAGGCCGCGGCCGCCTACGCCGATGCCTACAACAAGCGCGACTACGAGTCGCTCGCCGCCCAGTGGACGCAGCGCGCGGAGCTCGTGGAGGGGGCGACGCGCATCGTGGGCCGCGACGCGATCGTCGCCTCGATCAAGGGCTGGCTCGAACGCCATCCGCAGGCGAAGCTCGCCGTCACCGTGGCGGCCGTCGAGCAGGTGGCCGGGCCGCTCGCGCGGGTGCGCGGCACGCTCGCGTTCACCGAACGCCCCGGCGACGCGCCGCAGTCGTCGGCCTTCGAGAGCCTGCGGGTGCTCGAGGACGGTGCGTGGCGGCTGGCGGAGTCGCGGGTGGCGCCGAACGCGGCGGCGGCGCTCGACGACCTGGCCTGGCTCGTGGGCAGCTGGCAGGCCACCGACGCGCGGGAGGGAACCACGGTCGAGGTGAAATACGAGAAGGCCGTGGGCGGCCAGGCGCTCCTCGGCCGTACGAAGATCGTGCCCAGGCAGGGGGCGACCGTCGAGGCGATCGACGTGATCCATGCCGACCGCGCGACCGGGCAGGTGCGGTCGTGGGTCTTCGATTCGAGCGGCGCCCGCGGCGAAGGCGTGTTTTCCGCCGACGGCACCGGCTTCAACCGCACGTTCGTCGGCCGGCCCGGCTCGGGCTCCGGCCGCGCGGCCTGGACGCAGGTGATCGTGCCGGGCGGCGACGGCCGGTTCACGATGCAGTCGATCGAGCGATCGCTCGACGGCCGGCCGCTTCCCGACAATCCGCCACTCCATTTCAAGAAACGGTGACCACCATGCGAAAGACACTCACGACGCTGCTCGCCCTCGTCGCGCTCGCGCTCAACCACGGCGGCGCCGTCGCCCACGCCCATGGCGGCGGTGGCGGCCACGGCGGCGGCGGCCACATGGGAGGCGGCGGCCACATGGGGGGCTACGGAGGCCCAGCCCGCGGGTTCGACGGCGGCCGCGGCTTCGACGGCGGCCGCGGGCTGGAAGGCGGCCGTGATTTCGCCGCCCATGAAGCGGGGCAGTTCGCCGGCGAGCACACGCTGTCGAAGGCCGACTTCCAGCGGATCGCGGGCGCGGGGCTCGGCAGGGAGGGGCTCGGCCGCGACGGCCTCGGCCGCGGCGCCGTGCGGCCCTACACGATGAACAACCTCGTGAACCGCGGCAACATCGTGCGCGACAACTTCTACAACGGCGGCTGGTACGGCGGCCGGGGCTGGTATGGCGCCCACTTCGGCGCCTGGTGGCCGGGCGGATGGTGGGGCGGCTTCGGCTGGGGCATGGGCGCGGGCCTGCTCACGGGCCTGGCCTGGAGCGAACTCGCCGGCTGGGGCGGCTACGGCGCTCCCGTCTCCTACAACTACGGCACGAACGTCTGCTACCAGGACGACGGCGTCTACGTGCAGGGCGAGCGGGTGGGCAGCGCCGCCGACTATGCGCAGCAGGCGTCGGCGCTCGCCGCCCAGGGCGGCGCCGATGCGAAGATCGCGGCCGACGACCAGTGGCGGCCGCTGGGCGTGTTCGCACTCGCCCGCTCAGAGGAGACGAACCCGAGCACGTTTTTGAGCCTGGCGATCGACAAGAACGGCCTCTTGCGCGGCACGTATTACGACGCCGTCTCCGACTCCACGCAGAACGTCACCGGCAAGGTCGACAAGAAGACGCAGAAGGCAGCCTGGACGATCGGCGACAAGAAGACGCCGGTGTACGAGGCCGGGCTCACGAACCTCCTCGGCCAGCAGACGACGATCCTCGTGCACCGCGACGACGGCAAGGCGGGCGACGGCACGGTGGAGCAGATGGTGCTCGTGCGCGTCGACGACAAGGCGGGCGGGGGCGACGCGAAGACCGACGTCGACGCATCGTGAGATTTTTCGTTGCAGCCGGGCTCCTCGTCGTGGCCACGGCCGTGGCCGCCGAGCCGGGCACCTGGATCGATCTCACGCATCCCTTCGACGCGGCCACGATCTACTGGCCCACCGAAAAAGGCTTCCAGTTCGAGGCGGGCGCGAACATTCCGATCTTCGAGAACGTGGCGGCTTTCGATCAGGTGCCGGACACCGGAGCGTTCATCGTGGCACTGCCGATGAAGATCGCCGGCGGCAGCGGCGGGCCGCTGCGCATCGTCGCCCGCCTGCCGTAGCGGGTAGACTCCCGGGCTCATCCCCCAGGAGAACTCCGATGGCTGCCGGAAAGATCGTGATGCGGACAGGCGAGGCGCTCGCTGAGGCCGACGAGGCGTGGAGCGCGGCGGAGCCGGAGGTGGTGATCGGCGAGCTCGACGGGCCCGTGGGCTACGCGATCGCGAACCTGATCGGCGACCAGGTGAAGGGGCACACCCGCGTGTGGGCCATCCTCAACAGCGACGTGCAGGTGCGGCCGGCCACGCTGATGGTGAGCAAGTACACGGCCCCCAACGCCCGCTACACCAACATCCTCATGGGCACCGTGCAGGCGGCGATCGCCAACGCCGTGCTCGACGCCGTTCGCGAGGGGCACATCCCCAAAAACAAGGTCAACGACATCGGGATCATCGTGGCGGTGTGGCTCGATCCCTCGGCGGCCGACGCCAAGACGAAGATCGACCACAAGGTGCTCTTCAAGACGCATCGCGAAGCGACGTTCAACGCGATCCGCAAGGCGATGACGAACGAGCCCTCGATCGACTGGCTCCTCGAGAACCAGAAGAAGGTGGGGCACTACTTCCACGAACTCGCCGTGAAAGGAGACCTGTGAGCGGGCTCAGCGTCTTCGCCCAGTTACAACACGTGATTAAAATTCGGGGTGGCGGCAGCACGGAACACTGGCATGACACCAACGGTCTTTCGGGAAGTGACCCCATTCCGGTTTTTTTACCAGGGCTCATGAGAGAGTTGGCGAGAATGACGCCGCCCCGACCCGCGACAAGCCTAAGCCGGCTGATTTTTTCGTCGCGGCGTTACCGATGAACATCACCGGCGGCAGCGGCGGCCCGCTCCGGATCGTCGCCCGCGTGCCTTGAGCGCAGCAGCGTAAGTGTTTCAGCAACGTGGTCTCTCGTGCCCACCGCCACCCAGACCCGATAGCGGTACGGCCCGGGTGACAGGTCTTGTCCGGCGGGAGCCAGCTCGCGAAACACACAGTTCCACTTCGAGACCTTCGCATGATCGAACCAGAACCGCCCGTACGTGGGGGG
>Ga0214923_10002470_pt1 | contig 24571 bp, 19 predicted proteins | sample LL1510_MetaG_FD_177993 | JGI IMG/M metagenome (GOLD analysis project Ga0214923, IMG submission 177993) | Freshwater microbial communities from Lake Lanier, Atlanta, Georgia, United States - LL-1510 | ecosystem: Environmental > Aquatic > Freshwater > Lake | place: USA: Georgia | collected...
ACACCGAACCACCCTGCTGGCTGCGTACGAGTCCAGCGGTATTTGCATAAAAACGATCAACACGGCGCTGCGAAAGCGCGTTGTAGGGCACGCCCTGAATGCTTGGGTGTGATGTTTTCAGCAGCTCAACTCCCGCAGAAAGAGCCTCGGCCAATTGTTCGATACTTGCGGGCTCGGCCGTATGCTTGCCAACCACAACTTGGGCATTATTTTTGACCGGAAGTTCGCCGGCCTGTGAAAGACTTGGCAACAAAGGGAGATCTTCACTCGGGCCAACATGCGCTGCTTCCAACGCCAAGTCGACGGCGGCCAACAGGTCCTTGCTTGCAAGCGATGTGAGTTGAACGACACCAACTCGGCCCGCCGCATTCCAAACCCGTAGCGTTACGTTTGTCCGCTGGGATGCAGATTGATCGAGGGTTCCCGACTCTTTGATTTTTACCGTTTGATCTTCAACACTACTGCCAGAAATATCAAATTGAATACCGGGCTTTTCCTTAAGCAACGAGGTAATCAAAGTCTGAATGTCGTTTTGAGTCATCATCTTAAGCGCGACCTCCGACGGTGATATTGTCAACTTTCAAGTGAGGTTGTCCGACTGTGGTGTAAATCGTTCCACTGACTGAACCACAGAAACCAGGAGCGAGTTCGATATCATTGGCACAGGCTGATATCTTCTTCATAATATCAACCGCAGTACCGATCAGAGTGGCACCCTTCACAGGCTTTCCGAGCTTTCCTTTTTCAATTAAATAAGCTTCAGCGACGGCGAAATTAAACTCACCGGTTGCACCAACACTGCCGCCGCCCATCTTTTTGCAATACAAACCGGATTCGCAGCTGGAGATAAGTTCTTCGGGGGTGAATTTTCCAGGTGCGATAAAGGTGTTTCTCATCCGGCTCGCGGCCGCAAAAGTGAAGTTTTGCCGCCTGCCACTGCCCGTGCGCGGATGACCAAAGCGCATAGACCCTGCTCTGTCGGCAATGAAATTGCGCAAAATTCCATTTTCAATCAGCAAAGTCGATTGTGCAGGCATGCCTTCATCATCCATGTCGGTTGAGCCAAATGCACCTTCGGTCACGCCTTCATCCCAAGCGCTCAAACTTTCGTGCGCAATGGGCTGCCCAAGCGAATCTGCAAAGGGCGTTGTTTTGCGTTCAATTTGCGTGGTTTCGAGCAGGTGACCACATGCCTCGTGGAAGATTACGCCGCCAAAACGGTTGGCCATCACCAGCGGATATTGCCCTGCACTCACATAGTCCGCACGCAGCATGACTCCCACAGAGTCAGCGAGTTCGCTGACAACAGGAGACATGTCGACGGTTTTTAAAAAGTCAGGTTGGCCGGTTGAAGCGCGCTGTTCGTGCGCAGAGGCGCGATCCGCACCATCGGCGCAATTGACTCCCAATCGAGAAAGCTGATGCAAACGGATGTCGCGTGCAAAAACGCCGTCAGACGCCGCAACAAGGACTTCTTGCCAATCGCGAAATGCGCTGACTTGGTCGCTCTGCAGATGAGCCACCTTTTTCTTCAGAGCGGCCGACTGCTCAAGAAGGCGACCCGACATCTCGGTGACCCCAGCACAGGCAGCGAGCCATGAATTCTTGCCTTTAAATGAAGCGAAGTCGCGCAAAGGTTCGAGCTGCACATCTCTGCCAATGGAGTGTTTCATCCGGGTCGACAATCCCAGCATGGCCAGTGCTTGATCGACCGCCCAACGCAACCCTTCACGCGAGAGATCGTTGGTGCTCACGTACACATCTTGCGTTCCCTTGAAGCAGCGAACACCAGCACCAAGGGAAAACGCCGGGGCCACTGCAGTGACCTTGCCGTTTTCGGTGGTCACGCGCAGAGTGTTGCGGCGCTCGAGAAAAACTTCTGCAAAATCGGCTCCGGAGCGGCGCGCATGCCCTAAAATCAAAGACAACAGCGGACGCCATGATTCACCGAACGGCCCTTCGATAGGAGCCTGGGTGGTTGAAAAACTGGCTTTGAAATCTCGTTCGAGGAGCGGTCTCATAACAAAGGTTCTCCCGTTGACGCGGACTTCTTGTCTCGCAAGGCTGCTGTGATAGACAAAGAAGACCGTTGAAAAGGCCTAAGCCTCTGAAGATGGCCCAAACTCTGACTTGACACAAGGACACCAGACAATGACAGCGCTGCGCAGCCACACTTGCGGGGAACTCAATGCCAACGCCATCGGGCAAACTGTACGCCTGATGGGATTTGCACATGCCGTGCGTAACCTCGGCGGCTTGCTGTTTATTGACCTGCGCGACCACTACGGCATGACCCAGGTTGTGATTCACCCTGAGCAAGCGTTTTTTCAACCTGCGAGTGAGCTGCGCTCGGAATCTGTGATTGCTATTGAAGGCCACGTCCGCCGTCGGGAATCGATAAACAAGAAGATTCCAACCGGCGAAATTGAAATTATCGTCGAAAAATTTGTGCTTGAATCCCCGTCTGAAATTCTTCCCTTTCCGGTTGCTCACAACCCGAAAGAAGAGAGCGAAGACACCCGACTAAAATACCGCTTCCTTGATTTGCGCACTGAGAAAATGCACCGAAACATCATTTTTCGTTCGCAATTCATTCACTATGTGCGCAACAAGATGGTTGAGCTTGGCTTTATGGAGTTTCAAACTCCCATTTTGACAAGCAGTTCACCCGAAGGTGCGCGCGACTTTTTGGTACCAAGCCGACTTCACCCCGGACATTTTTATGCACTGCCGCAAGCGCCACAACAGTTCAAGCAGCTTTTGATGTGCTCTGGCTTTGATCGCTATTTCCAAATTGCGCCCTGCTTCCGCGACGAAGATGCTCGCGCCGACCGCAGCCCCGGTGAGTTCTACCAACTCGACGTAGAAATGGCTTTTGCAACCCAGGAAGAGATCTTCACGGTGATCGAAAAACTGATGGTTGACTTGTTCACCCGCTTTTCAGATCGTCCCATCATCAACACACCGTTTCCTCGCATTCCATACAAATATGCACTTGAGACATACGGTTCTGACAAACCTGATCTGCGCTTCGGTTTGGAGATGTTTGATGTCAAAAGTGTTTTGCAATCAACTACGTTCGAGGTTTTTCAAAAAGTCATCCAAGCTCCCCGTGGAGTTCTCCGCGCGATTCGTCTTCCACAAGGAGCAGCACAAAGCCGTAAATTTTTTGATGACGCACAAGCACAAGCACGTGCCTTTGGCTTAGGTGGCCTGCCATACCTCTCGCTCAAAGATGGCGAGTGGAAGGGCAGCTTGCTCAAGCAAACCACCGATGCAGAGCGCAGCGCGTTGGCAAGCACAGTGAAGTTGGAAAACGGCGACGCGATTGTTTTTGTTGTCGGCGACGATTCCCGCACCGCACTTGCACAGGGCGGAAAGCTCAGAACCTGGTTGGCAGACACTCTCAAGGTTGAAAAGAAACACGGATGGGCCTTCTGCTGGATTGTTGATTTCCCCTTTTACGAGTGGAATGAGGACGAGCAGAAAATTGACTTCTGCCACAACCCATTTTCGATGCCGCAAGGCGGACTCGATGCGCTCAACAATCAAGACCCTTTGGAGATCCTTGCTTATCAATATGACATCGTCTGCAATGGCGTGGAGCTCTCGTCAGGCGCAATCCGCAATCATCGCCGCGATATCATGAAGCGGGCTTTCGAGCTTGCTGGTTATAGCGAAGACGAAATCCACAGCCGATTCCCAGCGCTTTGGAACGCATTCTCGTACGGCCCACCACCACATGGTGGAATTGCCCCCGGAATCGACAGAATGATTATGCTTCTTTTGGACGAACCCAATATCCGTCAGGTCATTGCATTTCCATTGAACCAAAAAGGCCAAGATCTACTGATGAACGCTCCGTCGCGAGTGAAAGAAAAACAGCTTGTGGATGTTCATATCGCAGTTTGTGCTGCTCAGACGTCAAAATAGTTTCACAACAATCTCTGCGCACACGACAAGCAAGTAAGTAGACTTGTGGAGCAGACTGTTTTGGAGGCACTCCGTGAGAGATTTCAACAAATGCGCCTCACTTTGGAAAATTGGCGTGACTGCCTTGCTCGCCATGAGCTCGAATGCACGCGCAGCATTCTGGTGGTACGAGCAGTCGGAGCGTCTTCAGCTTGTCAGCGCGGCGCTGCTCGATGGGCCGCCAATTGCTGAACCTGTTCCAACCAATTCCTTCATTGAAGGTCGTCTTCTGACAAGCATTCTTCCCAAGCCCAACCCGAAAGTTGGCGCAAAGGAAGAAAAAGTTCCAGCAGCTCCGGCTCACACGGTGCCAACTCTTGTGTTCGGAACTCCGCTGAGGTCATCGGGCCGCTATACCCTTGTTGCGACGGCATGGGCGGGAATTTTACCTTTGCCAGTTGCGGCCGCAAAGATCATGGGAATTAACGCTTCGCTCAATCAAACAATTGCAGGCCTAAGTGCAGAGAATATTTTTCGCCTTCCGAAAATGCTCCTGACAACAAGTGTTGGTGTTCAATACGGAAGAGCTAAACTCGAAGGCGGTATCACTTCCGCCAACGCAAAAGATTCTTTTGATGCGTCAATGACGGCCATTTATGTAAGCCAAGGTGTGCGCGGAAGAACGATTCCGCTGTGGGCCAATGGCATGCTTCTTGTCCGAAACGGCAAATCCAAATTCAACATCAGCGCAGAAGCGACAGAGTTTGTCAGAAACGACACGATGTCGGATGCACCCATTCCGTTAGCAGCGCAGGTGAGCTTGGGTATGACGGTTAAAAAATCAATTCAACTTGCTTTTTCGCAGTACGTTGTCCCCGAGCGTCTTTATATGCCGAGAGTCAGCATCGCGTATCAGTATGCGTTCGCCGGTGAAAAATCTGAAAGCGACGTCAATTCCGCTTCAAATTCTGAAGGTAAACCAACATCAGAGCTCAAAAAGAATAGAAAAGTTCGACGTAAGAAAGGCGCGGAGGGGGATCAACAATGAAAAACATCGTAATTTATTTCCACGTGCTTGTTGCAAGTTTAACTTTTTTTGTTTTGAATTCGTGCGGCACATACGACTTAGGCAATGCCGGAAACTATTATTATCGGATCGACAACCCTTCAGCTCCAACATGGGGTGGGGGTATTGGTAATGTGGTCATCAACAAATGCGCCACCTGCCACACATCGAGTAACCCTTGGTACAAACCCAAAAACGTGCCTGATTTTATAAACGCGGACAACCCAAATTTCAGTCTGACAAATATAGGCGCAGAGCAGTTTTTTAACTCATCAAACTCAACTTTGAAAAACGTAAAAACATGTCTTGAAGCAACCTGCGGAAAAGACAACATCCCAATGCCACCTAACTATGCCACACCGCTCAACGACGAAGAGAAAAAAGCATTGCTTGCTTTCGTCACTGCTCTTATCCCTGCATCGACGAGTGGATTGAGCCAATTTTTCATAAGTAAGTGCGCCGGTTGTCATGGTGACGATGGAAAGAAAAAATCAGGCAGCACCCTCAACAAAGCAATTGGCGAAAGCCAATCGGACACCTTCGCAAAATTCCAAACAACCTACAAAACGTTGAGTCCGATGCCAGGAATCAGCACAGGCTATACCGATGCCGATGCGCAGGCAGACTGGAAGTTAATCACCGGAAAATAATGGAGTTGCCCGATACAGGTCCTAATCAACCTGCAGGCAAAACCTGCGTGCGCACTTCACCAAAGCCTATGCGAACTCCGTCTTTTTCTGCCCAGCCCTTCATAATCACCGTGTCGCCATCTTCAATGAATTTGCGTTGACTACCATCGGGCAACGCAATGGGTTTGGTGCCCTTCCAGCACAACTCAAGCATTGAACCATAGCTGTCGGGGGTTGGGCCACTTATAGTGCCCGAGCCGTAAACATCACCCACATCAACATTGGTTCCATTCGAGGCCAAATGAGCCAACTGCTGAGCCATGCTCCAATACATATATTTGAAGTTGGTGCGGGAAATCCGCAGTGGTTCGCTCATGCGCTCAGACTGCAGCAAGACTTCCAAATGGATGTCGTAAGTCTGCGGACCAGCGGTTTGTAAATAAGGTAACACAGGAACGGTTTGCTCCGGACCATTGACCCGGAAAGGTTGCAGGGCATCGAGGGTTACAATCCAAGGCGACAAGCTTGTCGCAAACGTCTTGGCCAAGAAAGGGCCAAGGGGAACATATTCCCAGCGCTGTACATCGCGGGCCGACCAATCATTGAGCAACGCAAGGCCAAAAATATAATCGTCGGTTTTTTGCGCAGAAATTGTTTCTCCCAACGCGGTTTCTTTTCCGGTAATAAAAGCCATTTCAAGCTCAAAATCGAGCTGCTTTGTTGGAGCAAAAATAGGCGCGGGATCCGTATCTGCTTTCAATTGCCCCATCGGCCGCTTAAACGGCACACCGGATGGAATAATCGAGCTGCTGCGTCCATTGTAGCCAATGGGAATATGCAACCAGTTGGGCAGAAGAGGATTCTGAGGATCTCGAAACATCGCTCCAACATTAGATGCATGCTCACGGCTCGAATAAAAATCGACGTAATTTGAAACACGCGTCGGCAATCGCATTTTTGCTTCGCTCTGTTTTACAAGAAGGCGAGAATGCAAATCAGAATTCTTCAACAACGTGCTGTTGCCTGCCGTGAATAATTCACTCACTTGCGCACGCAACCCGCGCCAAGTCAGAGAACCTGCACTGAGCAGAGCATTCAACTCTCCGGCCAGCAGATGAGTTCGGTTCAAACCTTGAACTTGAGCCAACAAACCAGCATCAAAAAGAGCAACTGTGTCGACAACCCAATCACCCAGCGCCAAACCAACGCGGGGTTCAGTGCGGCCATTGCTGGTAAAAATACCGAAAGGCAAATTCTGTAAAGAAAAATCGGATTGAGAGGATACCTCAAGCCACGAACGCGCATTCCAAGGAATTACTGAAAATTGGCTCATGATCATTGTCCTTAGGGTATAAGTTTTAATTGAATCAGTTCATCGATGGGCTCAAAAAAACTACATGAACCAAAACTGCGCAGGCCAGCGGCTCGGACTTGGCGAATCTCGGAGATTGAAACGCTGTAGTTTTTCCAACTCAGTCCATCGAGCTTGAATTGAATTGCTTCGGCGCTTCTTTCCTCAAGCAAGAGCTTCAACTCCGTTTCAGATAATTGATGAGTCCAGCCAATAACAGCAGCGGTAAATACGTTTAAAAATCCAAACAATTCGCATCCCACTGCCGAATCGAAATGGCGCGTTGCCACGTGCAAACCAGCTGTGAGTTTAAAGGGCACACGATGATTTTGCACCGCTCGAAAAGCGCGCGCCAATGTCTCGGGAGAAACAATTGCGGCAGGTGTGCTGCCGCCTGTTCTGAATTTCAAACAACAGCGCCCGGGTTCCACCAAATTGAATTGACGCGCAGCAAGCACCACATGCTCGAAGGACTTATTGAGATTAACCTCAAAAAACACTGGAATCTGAAAGTGCTGCTCAGAAAAAATTCGAAAAGCCTCTTGAAAAAATGAGCGCGCCAATTCTTGGTCATGCGTATTGAGAACTTCTTCTGGCAAAGGCAATTCACAAGAATCAACCGTCAGTGCTCCGGGATGAGAATCCAACAAGCCTCGCAACAAGACGCAATCAGATCTTAGAATTTCGAAGGTCTCACTCACCGATGCAGATGAGCGAAACAATCCGGCGAGGTTCCAAGGCTGATGGGTTGCCTGCGACTCGGCAAGCTGGCTGCGCGCGAGCTGTGCGAATTCACCGACTTTGCTCGTGGGCAACACAAAGCGGGCCAAGAACCACGAGTGAAGATGTTGTCGACAGGCAGCAAACTCATCTATTGCGTTATTTAATGGCAATTGTGCAGGCGGAAATATTCCGGCGTAGTCTAAAGAGCGTGACATTAGGGTTTTGACAGCATCCACCGCGAGCTCCTTCGCTTTGATGCGGCTTTCTACCGTGTCCAGCGGACTCCTTCAATCCACAGCGCATTTTGATTGCAAGCGAACAGTAGACGGATTGCACTCGGGAATTGCATCTTTGCCCGTCAATGGTAGTCTCGGGAGTCCTTTGCCCCAAACCCGGGAACTGGGAGAAAATATATGAAAAGATCGCTTCTGGCTCTATTCATGTCTGGCACGGTTGCTCTCGCGGGAGTTGCATCCATTGCACCAAGCCGCATGGCTTGCGCCGATGCGGAGCGCACTGGAACCTTTATTGAAAGTGTTTCAGCCAACCCAACCAGCCTATTCCCACTGACAAACAACGATGGCGAAACTGGTCCGGTAATGGACATGTTTTTTGAATCACTTCTCGATCGCCACTGGGATTCCTTCGATTGGACGCCAAACCTTGCATCGAAATTGGAGATCTCAAAAGACGGCAAACAGTTCACGTTTACTCTCGACAAAAAAGCACAATTTTCTGATGGCACGCCTGTTACCGCAGAAGACGTGAAGTTCAGCTACGACCTAATTTTTATGAAAGGTGTGATGTGTGCGCACCTTCACCCCTATTACTCTGCAATCAAAAAAGTTGAAGTTCTTTCCCCCGACAAAATCCGTTTCACTGCGGGCGATGTCTATTATAAAAACTTTGATGTTGTGGCTGGTCTGACGGTGTTTTCAAAGAAGCACTACCTGAAGCTTTACGGCAAAGACAACAGCATGACTAAAGCAGAAGTCACCAAAGATCCGCTCGGCTCTGGACAATGGTTGCTCGACAAATGGGAAGGCAACCAACAGCTCATTTTCAAGCGCAATCCAAACTACTGGAACAAAGCCGAACTGATTAAACAAGGGCGCTGGAATTACGATCGCTATATTTACAAGGTTGTTCAGGACGAACCCGTTGAATTTGAAATGTTCCGCAAGGGAGATCTCACCTTCAAAGGCCTCATCCCAAAGCAATGGACCAAACAAACAGACGGTCCTGAATTCAAAAGCAAACTCGTTAAGGTAAAAGCAGTTAACAAAGCTCCTACGGGCTACAGTTTCATTGGCTGGAATGTAAAGAATCCTGTTCTTGCCAACAAAGATGTTCGCTGGGCACTCTCGCACATCGCGGATTTAACCACGTGGATTAACAAGATCGAATACGGAATGGCCGAGCCAACCGTGGGGCCTTTCAGTGTGAAAAGCGAACAGCACGACCCTGCGCTGAAACCCGTTGAATTCGATTTGAAGAAAGCGCGTGAGCGACTCACCGCGGCAGGCTGGACAAAAGCTGGCAAAGGCGGAGTGCTTGAAAAAGATGGACAGCGCTTGGAATTAACCATCATCTATCCAAGCCAGGCAAAAGAAACCACTGAGCCAAAATTGGTTGATTTCAAACAAAAGGCAGCGAAAGTTGGAGTGGCAATCAATCTGAAATCTATAGACTGGACCACCTTCACCAAACTTTTGGATGACCGTAAATTTGATGGTGCCGCGCTGGGCTGGAGCCGCGATTCCGACGGTGACCTTAAGCAAATCTGGCACAGTGATTCTATTGGCAACAAAGGCAGTAACTTTATTGGTTACTCCAACAAAGAAGTCGATAAATTGATTGATGAGCACCGTGCAACTCTCGACAAAACCAAGCGCACTGCGATTGCCCGTAAGCTGCAGCGCCTTATTTATGAAGATCAGCCATACACATTCCTCACCGAGCGATTGTATTCGCTGTATGCACACCAGAACTACGTGAAGAAAGAAAAAGACACCTACAACTACACAATCGGCCGGGCATTCTGGCAAATCACACCACACTGATTTGCCCGAGCAAGCTGTTGCAAAGAAACCTAGGATATGAATTTTCCAAGCTACGTATTACGACGTTTACTTTTGATGATTCCAACTTTTTTCGGAATCACTGTGCTGTGCTTTGGAGTCTTTCAGATTGCTCCAGGCGGACCCGTAGAAACTTACCTTGCCAAAGTTCGATTTGCCGGTGGTGCAGCGGGTGGTGGCAAAGGTGGTGGTGAAAGTTCACATTCCGCAGGCAGTGCTTCAAGTAAATCGGTCACCGATGAAGTGGTGGAAGAGCTGAAAAAACGTTACAATTTCGACAAGCCAATTTATATGCGCTACTGGCTTTGGCTCAAAGATTTAGCTCAGCTTGAATTTGGCTATTCGCACACCCAAGGTCAACCGGTTCTTGAGGTCATCAAATCGAAATTGCCGGTCTCGATTATTTTCGGTGTGACAAGTTTCTTTCTGACTTATTTAGTTTGTATCCCGTTGGGGATTTTCAAAGCCCTCAAAGACGGATCGCGCTTTGATGTCACAAGCAGCGGCGTGTTATTTGTGATGTACAGCGTGCCAGAATTTATGCTGGCCATTTTGCTCATCCATTTTCTCGCCGGTGGCCAATATTTGGAACTCTTTCCCATTCAAGGACTGCACTCCCTCGATTCCGACAGCTGGCCATTCTGGCAGCGCATCGTTGACGTTATTTGGCACATGTTCCTGCCCATGGTGTGCTACATGATTTCTGGCTTCACAACGCTGACTTTGCTGATGAAAAACTCGATCATCGAGCAGGTCAAGCAAGACTATGTGCGTTCTGCGTTGGCGCGCGGAGTTTCACAGCGCAAGGCAATTCTAAAGCATGCTTTGCGCAATGCTATTCTTCCAATTGCCACCGGCTTTGGCGGAATTATTTTGGCTTTCTTTGGCGGCAGTATGTTGATTGAAACAATCTTCAACCTCGATGGTATAGGGAAACTTCTGTATCAATCAACAATTGAACGCGACTACCCCGTTGTCATGGCTGAAATCGCAATTGTAGCTGTTCTCGGACAAGTTGCTTTGCTTTTGTCGGACCTTCTCTACCGAGTTATTGATCCTCGAATTGATTTCTCTTCGCGCGATTAAGGCCTGAACATTATGTCACCAGATTTCCAAAGACGACTAAAGCACTTCAAGACTCTCCGCAGAGCTGTCTATTCTTTTTGGATCCTTGTGATCATGATGATTGCGAGTTTGTTTGCTGAGTTAATCACCAATTCAAGCCCCATCATCGCTAAAATAAATGGCCGCATTTTTGTTCCTGCATATGTTCAATATGAACGAGAAGAACTTGGCCAAGAAGGGGCAGGGGTTGTTGATTACCGAGAGCTCAAGGAAAAATACGAATGGGCTATTTGGCCGCCGCTGAAATGGGATCCAATTGAGATTGACGGAGAGCAATCGGAATACCTAACCGCGCCGATGCGCGCACACTTAATGGGAACAGACAGAGCTGGTCGGGATGTGTTTGCGCGCTTGCTGTATGGCACAAGAATCTCTTTTCTCTTTGGATTAGCGTACTGGCTCATCACTTACGTGATTGGAACTTGTGTTGGCCTTTTTACTGGTTTCGTTGGTGGGAGTATCGACCTCTATGGCCAACGGCTGATTGAAATTTTTCAGTCAACACCGCACATGCCATTATTGCTTTTTATCGTATCGGTGGTTTCGCCAAGCCCCATTCTTCTCGCTTTGTTTCTTTGCATCTTTGGTTGGACGGGGATCGCCCAGTACATGCGGGTTGAGGCACTGCGCAACCGCAGCTTAACCTTTACGGAAGCCGCAATCTCAATGGGAGCCTCGCGCTCGCGCTTGCTTTTCACTCATATTCTGCCCAATAGCCTCGTGCCACTCATCACCTTTTCACCGATGGCAGTTGTCTCGGGAATCTACTCTCTTGCGTCTCTCGACCTGCTGGGCTTTGGAGTGCCTCCACCCACGCCAAGCTGGGGAGAGCTCCTGGACCAAGCGCGAGCCAATTACCAAGTCGCTTGGTGGCTGGCTGTGTTTCCGAGCTTTTTCCTATTTTTAACCATTCTCTGTCTCAATTTCCTGGGTGAAGCGGTGCGCAAAGCCTTCGACCCCCGCTCGTAACTCCAAGCAAACACTCTGAGATGGCGGCATTTATATAGTTTCGAAAAATACTGGCCAGTCGGCTTGCATAGCAGCTTGCCATTTTGTAGGTTGTGCAAAGTTCCGGTTCAAACCAACTTTGCAGAATGGTTTTAGGCCCGCAGTGGGCATGGTTCACACCCCTCTTCATGAAGAAAGGGAGCAAAATGATTCGAGGCCAAACAACCCATCTGACTCTCGGCGCCTCGCTCGTTGCTGCTGCAGCAGTTTTTACTGCATGTGGCACTGGAACCACGGACCGCACCGTTCGCCGCATCAACGGACCAAACGGCCCGTTGACGTTTGTTTCTTCGTTTGTAAATCCTGATCAAGTTGAAAAGATTATTGGCACAAACGAACTCACTCCCGTGCTCAAGGATGGCGCAAATATTCCAGCTAAATACGGTCCTTTGATTGACGCTTTTGGCAAAATCTCGATGGGCTGTACGGCGACTCACATTGGCAATAGCTTAGTCTTGACCGCAGGCCATTGCTTCGAAGCTCCCGAGAAGCGCATCAACAACAAACCTTGTGCAGGCGTGACCGTAGATTGGGGCTACCGGAAGGACAAAGCAGCCTATTTAAAATCGAAATGCCTGATGGTTTTGGCTGCGGAACTCAACGACAATCGCGATTACGCGATTTTCCGTGTCGACCAAGCACCAACAGCGAAGGTTGAAATTGACCTTTCTGCAAAAGCAAAAACCGGTTCAACCCTCACTATTTTCGGCCACCCTCAGCTTCGTCCGCTTGAGTGGTCACAAACTTGCACCCTCGAAGATGCAAGCCGCGGCGGCTGGGGAACCGATGAGTTCAGCCACCAGTGCGACACCGAACCTGGTAACAGTGGCAGCACTATTATTGATGACAACTCTCTAAAGGTCGTCGGAATTCATGATGGTGGCCGCATTCCATGGAACTACGGAACATTTTTGGTCAACACTCCGCTTGCCGAGTTTGTCGGTGGATCAACACCAACAAATCCGGCGCCAACTCCTGCACCTGCACCAACGGCGCGGCCAACTCCGCCAAGCGATACAATAGTAAAGCTGCCTAACCGGGTTTTCGGCCCTTTTTCGAACAACTCGAAGATGGTCTTGAGCAGCTTCGGCGTTGAACTTGGAAGCTCTGTCTCCTTTGACATCGTTGTTGACGTCGAAGAAGGATACGACTTCGTAACCATCAAAGCAGGTGACAATCTTCGGTTTGAAATTTCGGGTGCGCAGAAGCGTCATTTCGACCGCTTGATGCTGCCTGTTGAAATTTCCTTCCGCTCCGACGAAGCCGGCCCTTCAAAGCGCGTCAGCGTGTTGAATGTGCAGGCCCGTAAATCAAGTCTTCCGAACCCGTAAGCTCTTTTTCGGACGAGTTTACGAGCCCTCCTCACCGCATTGCGCTCGCGCTTTGCGGTTTTTTTTTCTTCCTGTCATGATGCGCACATTCGTTTTTGTGAGGCGCAGAATGGAACTTTATCAAATCTATCTTATCCTAAGCGTCGTTCTGATTATCTCAGAAATATACGTTCCAGGCTTTGTTATGCTGCCTATTGGCGTTGCTGGTTTGCTTACGGCAGCGGTTGCATATTTTCGCCCGGAATACTGGCTACACGCAATTTTCTTCATTTGCGGAAGCGGCCTTGCACTGATTGCACTCGCCAAGTTTCGCGATCAACCGTCCCTTGCAATCGACCAAGAGGCTCCTGGAATACTTGGAAAGATTGGAACCGTGGTCGCTCTGCCGACGAGTCATTCAGCTCTGAAGATTAAAGTATACGGAGATACTTGGGACACGCTCGAGGATTCTATTCCTGCCGAAGCGCTCAGCGAATTTACCCTTGGAACTCAAGTTCGCGTCGTCAAGGTGATTGGCAATAGAATCGCAGTTGAAAAAATTTAAGGGGGCTCGAAACGATGGAATTTTTAAGCATTTTCTTCATTGCAGTTGCAGTCATCGTCTTGTTTGCAATCGGCCGCGGAGTTTATGTTGTTCGACAGCAAGAATGCATTATTGTCGAACGCCTCGGACGCTTTCACGCGATTCTGAGCTCGGGCCCTCAACTCATTCTCCCGTTTGTTGATCAACCACGGCAAATGCTGTGGATACGCAATGGAGTGATTGTCCCAGTCGAGCGCATCGACCTGCGCGAAGTTGTTCTGGATATTCCGGAACAGAGAGTTATTACAAAAGACAACGTTGGTATTGTTGTTGATGCTATCATTTACACACAAATTACCGATGTTCGGCGCGCTGCCTACGAAATCCAATCACTTCCTGTGGCTATTGGTCAGCTCACTCAGACAACTCTTCGTAACCTGATTGGCGAACTTGAACTGGATCACACACTCTCCAGCCGCGATGCCATCAACACCCGCCTAAAAGCTGTTTTGGACGAAACAGCAGACAAATGGGGACTCAAGGTCAATCGAGTCGAATTGCGAAATATTATTCCACCGGTTGAAGTGCAACAGGCCATGGAGAAGCAAATGCAGGCCGAGCGCGAACGACGAGCGCAGGTTCTTTCCGCAGAAGGTTCAAAGCAAAGCCGGATTCTTGAAGCTGAGGGAGAAAAACAGAGCCGCATTGAGCGCTCTCAAGGTGAACAACAAGAAAAAATCAACCAAGCTCTTGGCGATCGCGACGCGCTCATCGCTCGTGCAGAGGGTCAGGCACGCGGAATCGAAGCTGTTGCCCATGCACAAGCCACGGCAATTTCGAGCGTGCGGGAGGCTTTCAATAATCCACAAATTGCAGCGCAATATTTGGTCGCGATGGAGTACTTGAAACGCTTCGGCGAAATGACCAGTAAAAATACCGATAAAGTTTTCATTCCCTATGAAGCCTCGGGCGTTCTCAGTTCACTTGGGGGAATTTCGGATTTGTTGAAGGGAGGCGCTGGAAGCGCAACTCACTCTTCAACATCAAAGTTATAATAAACAGCCTGAACATCATCTTGCTCTTCGAGTTTTTCAACCAACTCGAGAGCATTTTTCGCGTTATCACCACTCAATGAAACACGCGTCTCTGGAATCAGTTCCAGCCCGGCTTTTTCAAAGTGCAATCCTCCTGCGAGTAACGCATCGCGAACAGAAGCGAATCCGGTAGGCTCTGTGTAAACTGTGGCAAAGCCTTCCTCGACAACCACGTCATCGGCTCCGGCCTCAAGCGCAAGTTCCATGACTTTATCTTCGCTCACCGCACCCAACGCGATGTCTATCACGCCTTTTTTCTTGAACATCCACGCCACTGAACCCATTTCGCCCATATTGCCGCTGTTCTTGGTGAATATTTTCCGCAGCTCCGGATTGGTGCGATTGCGGTTGTCGGTGAGCACTTCCACCAAAATTGCTGAACCAGCTGGACCATAGCCTTCGTAAGTAATTTCCTCGAAGGTCATTCCTTCAAGTTCACCAGCGCCTTTTTTGATTGCACGCTCAATGACGTCTTTGGGCATGTTGTTATCGCGCGCGCGGTCGACTGCGAGGCGAAGTTTGGAATTGAAGTTTGGATCGCTGCCGGTGCGTGCCGCGACCATTATTTCGCGTGCCAATTTTGTAAAAACTCTTCCGCGTGCTGCGGCGCTTGCGGCCATTCGACCTGCAACAGTTGCGTGACGACCCATGAGTCAACCTTCCTCTGATACAAATTGATTCGCCCTTGCGGGTTTTTGAGGCAAGCCAGCAGGCATTGCCCTCATTTGAGCCTCTTTTTCAGGCCCCTATTTGTTACAGTGCTGACAAGCAGATGCCAAGAGCGCGACTTTGCCCCCCGCACAACTTTCGATAGAATTTTGCGGACCCTTTTTGAATCAAAAGCAAAACTTACGTCGGGGGCAACATGGGACAGAAAAAAATGCGTCACAAAGGAGAGAGCGGAGAATCGGGCAGTGGACACAGCCGCGTGGCTGTTGTGGGCGCGGTGCGGACGCCGTTTGTCCGTTCATTTGGCGTTTTTGAGCGTGAAACTCCCCTCAGTCTCAGCATCCGCCCAGCTGTTGAAGTTATTGCGCGTACAGGTGCAAATGCCTCTGATATTGACGAAGTGATTTGGGGGGCCGTGGTTCCGCAAACCAAAAACCCCAACATTGCGCGCGACCTTGCTCTTTTCGCGGGTCTGCCCAAATCAATCCCCGGATACACATTGAATCGCGCTTGTGCGAGCTCCTTGCAATGCGTTCAGCTTGCTGCAGACGCCATCGCCGCGGGTCGGAACAGAATGGTCCTTGCAGGCGGTGTCGAAGTTCTCTCTGACGTTCCAATCACGTTCTCTGATGAAGCACGCCGCTTCCTCACTCGTTTGTCGCGCACAAAGACCATCAGAGAAAAACTCATGATGCTTTCTGAGTTTAATCCGAAGGCATTTTTGCCAAATCCTCCGGCCCTTGCTGAGCCCTACACCGGCTTCACCATGGGTGAACATGGCGAACAGATGGCTGTGAAAAATGACATCACTCGTGAGCGTCAAGACGAACTTGCCGTGCGCAGCCACCACCGTGCAGCAGCGGCCATGGAAAACGGTTTTTTGAAAGATGAAGTTGTTCCGATTTGGTCGGGAGCTGCGAAAGAAAATTTCGTTGATGCTGATAATTTGGTGCGCGGCGACACCTCACTGGAGGCCCTGGCAAAATTGAAGCCTGCCTTCGATAAGCGCAACGGAACCTTAACTGCAGGCAATTCAAGCGCACTGACCGACGGTGCATCGGCTGTTCTTCTCGCAAATTCTTCTTACGCCGAAGAACATGGCTTGCCGGTGTTGGGATATATTGTTGACTCTGTCACGGTTGCAGTTGATCCAAAAGATCAATTGCTGATTGGCCCGGCTTACGCAATCCCCAAACTCCTTATGAAGTCTAATCTCAAGCTCTCTGACATTGGAGTTTTTGAGATTCATGAAGCCTTTGCAGCACAGGTCTTGAGCTGTCTCGACGCAATGTCGAGCACCCGCTTTTGCCAAGAGAAACTTGGACTCGATGAGGCTTTTGGCGGGATTGACCCAAGCAAAATGAATATTGACGGCGGCTCTATTGCCTACGGACATCCGTTTGGTGCCACAGGTGGCCGACTGGTTGGACGCGCATTGCGTATTGCACAACGCACCGGTGCTCGATTTGCAGTCGTTGCTATTTGCGCAGCGGGCGGCATGGGTCAGGCAATGCTTCTTGAAACAACACAAAACTGAGGGACTCTTGCAGATGAACAACACTATTATTTCAAGCACAAAAACATTGCGTGTTTCTTGGCAAGATTCCGTCTGCGTTATCGACTTCCACGACGAAACAAAATCGATGAATGCTTTTTCTAAAGAGATCCTCAGCGACCTAGATAAAGTTGTTTCACAAGCACTTGCCACTCCCGGCATTGCTGGTTTGGTCATGACCTCTTCAAAGCCTGGTTGTTTTTCTGCGGGTGTTGACATCAGTATTTTCGGCACTCTCACAAGCCAAAAGGCTGGCGAAGAAGCCTCATCAACACTGCATGCACTCTTCCAGAAATTTGCAGACGCCAACGTCCCGACAATTGCCGCCATCAATGGTGTCTGTATCGGCGGAGGCGTAGAGCTTGCGCTTGCATGCCACTATCGCATTTGTTCCTCGCACCACAGCACTCAACTCGGACTTCCTGAAATTCAACTTGGCCTTTTGCCAGGAGGCGGTGGTACTCAACGCCTCCCTCGAGTGATTGGAGTTGCACCTGCACTCGACCTGATTCTCACAGGTAAAAAAGTTGATGCGAAGAAATCTCTGAAGCTTGGTTTGGTCAGCGAAGTCGTTCCTGAAAATCAACTTGTTCGACGCGCGGTTGAGCTCTGCAAAACAAGCCAACCTATTGCGCTTGAAAAAAAGAAATCTGGACTTGGATTTCTGGGGCATATGAAATCTTCAGAGCTTGCAAGCTTGGATATGCAAAAACTGGCACTGGAGACAAACTCCATTGGCCGCACCATCATCGAAAGAAAAACAATTGAGCAGATAGAGAAAAACACGAAGGGTTTTTATCCAGCCCCGAAAAAAGCGCTTGAAGCGGTGATGAAAGGATTATCGCGTCCGCTCAGTGAAGGTCTAAAAATCGAGGCGAAATTATTTGGTGATTTGGTTGTCACACCTGAAAGTCGATCGCTTGTTCATATTTTCAGAATGATCACTGCAGCTAAGAAGAATCCATTCGATGCGGATGCTCAAAAAGCCTCGCGTGAAACCGTTCTCGATCCACTTCTTAAGGGTGAAACATTTGTTGGCATGGTTGGAGCCGGCCTGATGGGCAGCGGAATTGCTACAGTCCTTTCCGACAAAAATATCCGCTGCGCACTTCTCGATCGCGACGGTGCTGGCGTTCAACGAGGTCTCAAAGGTGTTCAATCGTACTTTGATGAGCGGATGAAAAAACGTCGCATTAAAAAGTTTGATAGAGACGCGGCATTGGGACGCATCATCCCGACAGTGAATCTTTCGACATTCGCCGGTACACCCTTTGTCATTGAGGCCGTGTTCGAAGATCTTGCGGTTAAACACGACATGCTGAAACGCTGCGAAAACGCAATTGAAGACGAAAACTTCGTGTTCGCCTCAAACACCTCGAGTTTGCCTATCGGCCGAATTGCAGCAGCTGCTCGTCATCCTGAAAACGTGGTGGGCATGCATTTCTTCTCACCGGTTCCCAAGATGCCATTGGTTGAGATTATCACCACCGACAACACCTCTCCCCGCGCAGCCAGTGCTGCTTTCGAAATTGCAAATAAAATGGGGAAAAACATTATCGTTGTGAAAGACGGACCTGGTTTCTACACAACGCGCATTCTTGCCTTTCTCATTGCTGAAGCGCTCAATATCCTCTCAGAGGGAGCAAGCATCGAAGAAATTGATCAAGCACTCGAACGTTTTGGCATGCCGGTTGGCCCCATCACTTTGCTCGATGAAGTTGGAATTGATGTCGGCGCGCACATTATTGCTGTGCTGAAAGATGCATTTGCGGAGCGCATTGTCATTCCACCGGAGCTCAACTCGATTATTGCTGAAGACCGCAAGGGGCGCAAAAATGGCCGCGGTTTCTATACGTACGTCGACGGACGCAAAGACAAGCCAGACGCAACAATCTACAAGCACCTCAAGCACGGCGATGACCGCAAACGTTTTGATATGAAAGACATCGCAGATCGCTGCATGTTTGTTTTCATGAATGAAGCAGCACGCTGTTTGGATGAGGGAATCATTAATACAACCGAGACGGGAGACCTTGGAGCAATCTTTGGTCTTGGCTTTCCGCCCTTCCTTGGCGGGCCGTTTCATTATGCTCAACAGCTCGGATATGCGCGGGTGTCACAAACATTAACCGAGATGGCGCAAAAGTACGGCCCCCGTTTTGCACCAGCATCCCACTGGACAAATTCTGCCCGGTAAGACATGCCTTTGACTGTATCCTTGGGCGAATGCTCAGCTCACTGCCCAAGGATGCCGAACTTCTTTTCTGAAACCAGACTTTGTAATCGGATAGGATTGTAAAATGAAGGCGCGTTCACACAATCACCAAGATTCATGCCCACGTGCAACTCAAAAGGCGTGGCAGAATCGCGGCTGCAGACTGCACCTTCTCGCGCGAAATGCATGCGCATTCGGAATTCTTTTAAGCACTCTCTCGGCTTGTGAGTCGTCTCCCCCGCAAGTTCGCACAGCAGTGCCAATCTCATGGGGCGAGGCTAATTCTCTACAACTCTCACCTCAGACGGAAGCCATAAGTCAACCTTGGCGTAAAGTTGTCGTCTTGACTCGCGGTGTGCTGACCATTGGTATGCAATCCAACTCAAACGTGGGCAAAGTTCGACTCAGTGTCCGCAACTACACGGGCCGCCGCAGCCTTTTTCAAAAGGAAATTGATCTCGCTCCGAGTTCTCCAGTGAACATCACTTTGAATGTTGAAGCGGGCACATATTTTGTTGTCGTTGATCCATTACAAGGCCAATCTTTCGGCGCTTCACTTGCAGCGCGATTCCAGCCTGAAGATCCCGATGCGTTATCGGGCGCCGACAAAGGCAGAGAGGGTGCTCAACAACTTGCCAACTCTCAAAGCAAGGAGAGCGCGGTCAGCTATCGCGATGGCAACCGCACAGATTGGTTTCGCTACGACGCGAATAACGCCGAAACCCTGCAGCTGAAATTCATTTCGGTGGATCAAGCAAAGGGGGTTAAGGCCGAATGCATCACCCCAACGGGCTTAACTTTTGAGCTCACTGGACAGGATAAATTGGTTTTGCGCGAGCCGGGTACCGTATGGATTCGAGTTTATGCGGACCAGGTCGACTCCGGAGGAGGTTACAAAATCACCGCATTCAGTTCTCCTTTTCTGGGAACTGAGCGCAAAGGTTTGATCCTCAAATACAACGGCAACAATGCGACAATAAATATGGGAACCGAAGATGGTGTGCGGGAGGGCTTGAAAGGATTCATTCAACGCCCGGACGGGACATTGGTTGATTTCGTGATTGAAAAGGCGTTGCACCGCACATCAACCGCAAAATCAACATCTGGTTTCCGGGACGTTGATCTGAATCTAACCGTTCACTTCGAGCGGAATTGACCGCCCGCGAGTATCAAAAATCAGTCCGCCTTAACAGACTCGATAACGATAGGCTTCACAGGGACATCGCTGTGCATCCCAAATGAGCCTGTTTTCGTTGTGGCAATGTCATCAACAACATTCATCCCCTCTGTCACCTTGCCAAAAACGGTGTAACCACCGTTGTTCGGGAAATCGAGGTAAGGGTTGTCGACCAGGTTGATAAAAAACTGAGCGGTGGCCGAATTCACGTCGGCTGTGCGAGCCATTGCGAGAGTGCCGCGGACGTTTTTCAAACCATTCGATGCTTCGGTTTTAATGGGTGCTTTGGTTGGCTTTTGAGTCATCTTATCATCGAATCCGCCGCCCTGAATCATGAATTTATCGATCACGCGGTGGAAGATGGTGTTGTTGTAGTGGCCCGACTTCACGTACCCCAAAAAGTTTTCCACCGAAATAGGTGCTTTCTCTTTGTCGAGTTCAATTTTGATCGTTCCCTTGTTGGTCACCATCGTCACTGTCACAGCATTTGGATTCACTTTCTTTACCTCTTTGCTTGAAGATTTCTCTTTTTTTCCATCTTTGGAAGAAGACTTTTTACTCGCGCTTTCAGGTTTTTGTTCAGCTGCGGCGAACGCTCCACCCATCACAAAAAAACCACTCGCAACGCATACGACCTTTGTAAAACTTCTTCTTGAAATCATGATTGCCTCCGTGCAAAAAATTTCAAAATCCAATTCTTAGACTCAATTCATCTGAATATATTTAACAACCAAACAGCAAATTTCAATGCTGATTCACATCCAGGCCCCAAAAGACGCCAGACTCCTCTTTTACAAGCGCCGCAAAAGCCTGCGGACTCATGGCATCGCGATTCCTTCCGTCGCGGTAGCGAGGAGTCAGGGTGCGGTTTTCCACTTCCTTGTCACCAATAACGAGCATAAATGGAATTTTGCTCACCTGTGCTTCACGCACTTTCGCCGACAGGGTGTCATTGCTGAAATCCGTATCAACCCGAACTCCAAGTGCTGCCAATTGAGAGCGGGCTTGCTCTGCCCATTCAACGCACGATTCTTTCACCGTCACGATACGCGCTTGGACCGGGCATAGCCCCAATGGGAAATGCCCTGCCGTATGCTCAATAAAGACACCCATAAAGCGCTCAACCGAACCCAGAACCGCACGATGGATCATCACAGGGACCTCGGGCTTATTGGCTGCCGATACATACGACGCACCTAGGCGACCTGCAGTTTGGAAGTCGAGCTGAATTGTTGCACATTGATGGAATCGGCCAATTGCATCTTTAACCTTGATGTCGATCTTCGGGCCATAAAAAGCGCCATCGCCAGGGTTCAAAATATAATCAATTCCCTCAGATTTAAGCGCTTCAACCAACGCGTTTTCTGCAGTATCCCAAAGTTCTTCCGCGCCGACTCGCTTTTCTGGACGTGTCGAAAGATAGAAACGAACTTCTTCGAACGTCAGATCGCGATACGCATCGCGCACGAAACGCAACGCGGATTTCATCTCGCCTTGAATTTGTTCTGGCATGCAGAAAATATGACCATCATCTTGTGTAATTCGGCGCACGCGCGTCAGACCATGCACAGTTCCGCTCAGCTCATTGCGATGAACAACGCCGAATTCAGCATATCGCATAGGTAGCTCGCGATAGCTACGCAGTCCGGTTTGGAAGACTTTCACGTGAGCCGGGCAGCTCATTGGCTTAATGGCATACTGCTGCTCATCGACCTGGGTGAAAAACATATTCTCGCGATAATTGTCGTAGTGTCCGCTCATCTTCCACAGATCAACGTTCATCACCTGGGGCGTATGGATTTCGCGGAAGCCAAATTCAGTCTGTTTGCGCCGGATATAGTTTTGCAAAAGCACAAACAGCTTAGCGCCATTGGGGAGAAAGAAAGGCGCACCCACGGCAGACTCGGGAATCAGCGCAAAGAGCTCGAGTTGTTTACCAAGAACAACGTGATCGCGTTTCTTCGCCTCTTCGAGCATGTGCAGGTAAGCATCGAGATCTTTTTTATTTGCCCACGCAGTGCCGTAAATGCGGGTCAACTGATCGTTGTCTTTATTTGCGCGCCAGTAGGCACCAGCAATACTCATTAATTTAAACGCACCCAATTTGCCGGTGCTTGGCACATGAGGACCGCGACACAGATCGCCCCATCCGCCCATCTCGTAAATCTTGATGGCTTCACTTTCGGGAATATCACCAACAATCTCGGCTTTAAATTTCTCACCCAACTTTTGGAAGTGTGAAATAGCTTCATTGCGCGAAACGACCCGCGGAATCACTTTGAAATCTTTACTGCAGATTTCGCTCATTTTCTTTTCAATGGTTTCAAAATCATTTGAACTGATTTTGATCCCTTCCGGCGGCTTTACGTCGTAATAAAATTGATTTTCAACAACCGGGCCAATAGTAATTTGTGTGCCTGGAAAAACGTCTTGAATAGCCATTGCCATCAAATGTGCAGTCGAATGGCGAATAATTTCCAAACCAGCGGGCGAATTGCCGACAATAATTTCGATCTTTTCTCCGCCTTTGAGTTCACAACTCAAATCACACAACTTGCCATCGATTTTTCCAGCGACAGCACTTTTTGCAAGACCAGGACCAATGTTGAGTGCAACGTCAGCCAAAGAACAAGGCGCAGGCAGAGTGCGAGTAGAACCATCTGGCAAGAACACGCTGACTTGTGAGCTCAAAATAACTTCCTCCCGGCTTGGAACACTTCAGAATCCAATTTGTTTATGACACCGTCAGGTGCGACGCAACACATCCAACAGAAGAGCTCGGTGACGCTCAAGGATTCCCTGCAGGGCGGCCAATTCATCTGCATGAAACCAAGCAAATTCGGATATTTCCGAAGCTTGCACAGCCCAACCGGCACATTCATCTGCACTCAGCGTCCGATTGGCTTCAAAGATAAGCTCTAGCATTGGAAAATTCTCGCTCACGAGCGAATTTCTGAGAACAAATGGCGTCTGTCCCAAAACCTCAGTGGCAGACCACCCTAGTTCTTCATAAATTTCCCGCACCAAACCAACCTGAGGCAACTCAGGCCACTTGATCAGACCACCAGGCAACCCCCACGGCTTGACTCGTCCTTTATGCTTTAAGAGACACACCCGCCCCTCGGAATCGCGAAGAATACACAGCACCCCAACTGTCCAGCGCGGGCCAAAGGTTTTCAACCACAAACGCACAACCCACATGCGCAGACGCCGCGGTAAACTCCCGAGACTCTTGCTCACGTGCTGCTGTTCCGTATAAGTCATGCGCTACACCTAAAATCTTACAAAAGAGGGGGAGTTGTCATGGATGTATCACGTATTGTCATGCTTTTTCCGGGCCAAGGCAGCCAAACTGTCGGCATGGGCCGCGATTTATCCGAAAACTTTTCGGAATACCGGGAGACTCTTGCCGAGGCATCGGATGCTCTCGGATTCAGCATGGAACGTCTTTGCTTTGAAGACCCCCAACAGCAACTCAATTTGACAGAATATACCCAGCCGGCGCTGCTGGCGAGCAGCGTTGCGGCTCATCGCGTGCTGGCTAAAAGAGCCAATCTTAAAGCGGTCCAGGCTGTTGCAGGGCATAGCCTTGGAGAGTACTCCGCCTTGGTCTGTGCCGGTGCGCTTCAATTTTCAGATGCACTGAAGGCTGTTCGCTTCCGTGGACAAGCCATGCAACGTGCAGTTCCGCTCGGAGTTGGCGGAATGGCTGCCTACGTTGGAAGCCAGGTTGAAAAGGTTGTCGCGCTTTGCAAAGAGCTGAGTACCGAACAAGCGTGCGTTGAACCCGTTAACTTCAATTCACGCTCGCAGGTGGTCATCAGCGGCCACAAAGCCGCCGTCGATACTGCGGTGAGCCGAATCTCTGCGGAAAAACTCGGTCGCGGAATACCTCTGTCAGTGAGCGCGCCCTTCCATTCGAGTTTGATGCAGCCCGCTGCGAAAGAAATGGAACAGTACCTGGAGCAGGTGTCGCTCAAGGCATTGCTGACACCTTTGTATGCAAACGTCGATGCGCTCAAATACAGCGAAAGCAAATACTCACGCACACAGTTGGTCAAACAAATCGCCAGTGCTGTTCTCTGGACTCAAACCCTCGATGGCATTGCCTC